>Ga0209517_10001784_pt1 | contig 31605 bp, 31 predicted proteins | sample PeaSoiMetSII2010_FD_187695 | JGI IMG/M metagenome (GOLD analysis project Ga0209517, IMG submission 187695) | Peat soil microbial communities from Weissenstadt, Germany - SII-2010 (SPAdes) (version 2) | ecosystem: Environmental > Terrestrial > Soil > Wetlands > Peat | place: Germany... | reverse complement strand
ATAAGTTTACGATCGGTGGAGAGGCAACTGCGGCGGCGGGCCCGATTGGACGCGACGTGAGCGCTCAGACCGACGCCATGATGAAGGCGGAAATGCTGTCATATTCCCGTTCGAGCGGGCTGTTCGCTGGCATTTCGCTGGAAGGCGCGACGCTTCGGCCGGATGAGGAAACCAATAGGGAACTCTACGGCCGCGACGCAACGAATCGCGAAATTCTGACCGGCGACTTCAAAACTCCAGTGATCGCGGGAAGGTTCGAAAGGGCACTGAATCGGGACTCAGCCCGAAGCAGCCGATAAACGGGCTTCCGGATACGGAAGAGAATAGCGCGCATCCGAGGGTAGTTGGGTCTGGGAGAGATCCCCTCGGAGAATGCGCCTGGGCCGCCAGGCATTGGCATCTGAAGAAATGACTCGCCGCTAGCTGTTGGCGTGGAAGCTGGAGTGAAAGTAATGCACTTGAGTGCAAGTTTTGCCGGTACCAGCGGAACCGCTTCATGCTGTGCCACGCGTTTGCGTACGGCCACCCACGTGCATTGCTAAAAGCTCGGAGAGTGGTGAACATATGATCCAACCGAAGAGAACACAGCGTATCTTACTTGCGCTTGTGTTCTATTGTTCATGGGCAATTGACGTATACGGCCGGTCCTCTTCTTCGCTAAGTTCACTGACAGGACAGACGGGAGAGTCTATGTCATTTTTGGCTTGGATAGTTCTCGGCCTGATTGCAGGGTTCATAGGCAGCAAGCTTGTAAATAGGAAAGGTGAGGGCATCCTGCTCGACATCCTCTTGGGAGTTGTCGGCGCTTTTGCTGGTGGCTGGCTGTTCCATATATTTGGAGCCCCTGGCGTAAGTGGACTCAACCTCTACAGTCTTTTCGTGGCGGTTACCGGCTCAGTGGTTTTGTTGGTTCTCTACCACGCTCTCAGACGGAGAAGAGCTTGGTAGTGCGCAGGTTAAGAAAAGTGAAACGCTTATGCCTGGAGCTCGGGAAGGTGGGAACAGCCTCCACGGTGACATGCCCACTGGGGTAGCGCATCGCTGGAGGCACCACCGGGGCGGCTGGGTTTTAGTGGAGGAGCACTGGCGCTAGAGTCGGCTTCCACTTCAAGACGGCGCACATTCAACGGCTGAACTTGCAGTTCTGGCGATCCACGCAGCCAAGGCATCGGGGTGAAGGACGATCTCCTGACGGGAATAGCGCAGGTAACCTCGCTTCCGAAACTGGTTCATATAGAAAGTAACGATTTCGCGCGAGGTGCCGATGTACCGTGACAGCAGCTCGTGAGTAAACGGCACCATCCGGACGGATCCATCTCCCTCCGGAGTGCCCAGCCGTTCGGAGAAGTGGATGAGCGATCGGGCGAGCCGCCGTTCGATCTTGTCAATCGAGAAGCTTTCAATGCGGTGGGCGAAATCGACGGTTCGCTGCGCGGAAATCTGTAGCAATGACACGGCGAGGCGAGGCCGCTTCGTGACAAGGCCTTCCACAGCAGAAATGGGCCAGACCATCAACTGGGCGTCTTCGAAGGCTGTAGCTTGCTCAGTGCGCACATGACCGTTGACGAAAGCCGATTCGCCAAACAATTCGTCGGGCCGGATGATTTCCAGCAGTATCTCCCTGCCGCCTTCAGCTATCTGCGAAAGCTTGACCTTGCCCGCAGCTATGAGAAAAATGTTCGGCGAAGGCTGATGAGGACCGTAGACAATCTGGCCTTTCCGGTACTCCTTGGTGGCGGAGACCGGGAGATGCTCTAATACATCCTCAAATGGTGCCCGATATGCTGGTGCTGCGAAACTGGATGCCATTGTTTTCTCCAACTGTGATTTCGAAGTTGTGACCGATCGTATTGCCGAAGCACGCGCCCATCCAAACGGCCTCCGTTGGGACTTCCAAGAGCATGGGACCCGCAACTGAAGCGCGACACCGATGAAACGGCCGTACTATAACGCACCAACAAAGAATAGAGTCGAACCCATGCAGGAGTCTGTTCAAAATTGACCACTTTCGACGAGTTAGCGCTAGCCGAGGACCGGCCGGCAGCCGCATACGTGTGCTTGATTCGGCCTACACTCTCGCACTATTTCGGACGGGATAGCCAACCGACAAACTGGTCCTGCTTTCAAACCGTGCTACGACCTCTGAAGAAGTGTACCACCAAGGAAATCACGGCTATTATTAACAGGAGGTGAATCAACCCACCGGCAACGTGGAACGCGAAAAACCCCAGCAGCCACATTACGAGCAAAATGCCAAACAGCGTTAGAAACATTGAAATCTCCTTCGTACTGTCACGCTCCGGCCGAAGATATACGGCCTGAAGCGGAGGTGAAACGCCTTCTGTCTGTTTGGTGTGGAAAGCGACCATTCTCGGCTGCGGTCGGGGTCAGGGGAAATTCCATGAGCTTTTGTTCTCTATGCAGGCAGTCGGTACAGAGAATGTTTCGTACCTGGAGCCAGTAAGCTTTGGCTGGCGACCCACGGAGCCCGGTGATCGTTTGGGCGACATCCTCTGGGCAGTGCATCCATCCGCTCAGTTCCTCAGTTTCGTCCTCATGCACAATCTTCAGCTGGTATTCGCTACCGTGCTCGTGCGTCATGCGTTTTCTCCCTGCAGCTAAGTGGCCTTTGAGTGGTCACTACCTCTGATGAACTCTGTCCCTGCCGCGGAACGATGGTTCGCCATGTTGGCCCCTCCCCGGTCGCCTTGACCTCGAGTTTACGCCGCGTGGACGTCAAGCTGGTAAGGAGGTTCAATCATCCTGGTATCGCCGCGATCAACGGCCTCTTGGCAGCGAATGCAGAAGGGTGTCCAGGAGACAGCCACTAAGCGATTCCGTCCAATCGCCTCGTCACAGCTCGTGCAAATGCCGAAGGTCCCTTCTTCTATGCAGCGCAATGCTGTCTGAATATTGCGAAGTAACTCCGACCGGCGGTTGAGACCGAGAATGGCAAAATCCCGCTCCGCAGATCGCCCGGTTTGATCCATTTCATCGGCGCTTCTCTCGACGGCAAGAATCTCCCGGCTCTCGCCCAGATCGTGAACGCGACCATCTGCTAAGCTGTCAGCGCGCGTTTGAACTTTTTCAACTGAACTACTTCCGTGAATACCCTCTTCTTGGTTGGGCGGCGAAACGCAGCTTTAGGCTAACAGACACACCGTTCCTTGTCTGTTCAAGAGTGCTCACATCATATCGTTGCAAGCGGATTCAGCGGCGGCGATTTCTTAATGTCGTGGACTGTTTAGTCGTGCAGGACGATGTTCAGCAGCGAGCTGTTGACGTGCAGCCCCCCATTGTATTCAATGAAGCCCATCTTGCGGAATTTGTTCATGAAAAAGCTGACTCGGGAGCGCGTCGCGCCAATCATCTCCGCCAACGTTTCCTGGCTAATCTTCGCAATCACCGGCTCCGGCTTGTCTTGTTTGCCGAAGTTGGCCAGCAGCAGAAGCACACGGGCCAGCCTTTTCTCACTGGAGTTGAAGAGCTGATCGACCAGGTCCTCCTCAATCCGCATGTTCCGGGACAGCACATAGGCCAGGAACATCTCGGAAAAGGCCGGCTGCTCGTGGAGCACACGGATCATGGCCCCTTTCTCCAGTCGTACCAGCGAGCAGTTTGAAATTGCGGTGGCGGTTGCCATGCGTAGCGGCTGGGCCGTCAGGCATCCCTCGCCTAGGAAGTCGCCGGTACCCAAGATGGCGATAACCGCTTCTTTGCCAGCGTTGGAGACAACCGTAAGCTTGGTTTTGCCTTCCTGGATGTAAAAGACGGCGTTTGCCGGGTCGCCTTGCTTGAAAACCGTCTGGCCTTTTGAGTATTCTGCGATAGTTCTTCCTTCGCCAACCTTGGCCAGAAAGACCTTAGGATTGAAAAGTGGCTTTGATTTCAGTGCCATACGGGGCCTCGTCTAACCCGCGTTCGACTCACTCGGTACGGAAAGGCGTGCGGCAGCGTCAGATGCGCAAAGTATCAATGAATTCCGCAGGCACGGCGATTTTTGCCCATCGTTCACGCTGATGTGCTCTGGTGTTTCGCGGGCATATTCGCCAATGAGCCCACCTTATTCGATGCAGAATGATTCCAAGAGCATCGGGCTTCCCAGTCTACGCCTCAGAAAGAAATACGATTCCGGTGGAGGGGCCAGACTGGGCCGATCCTCTTCGGTCCGCATGTACATTTTACACCAGGAGATAACCTTGGGGCCGTCCAACCTTCGAATTGACAAGCGAAGTCGAAGCCCTTGCATACCGTTTCCTGATGAACGATGAGTGACTGATCTGAATCCTGGTCCTCAAGAAAACGATCCGGCACGCCTCAGTTGATTTGCTGGATTCCCAGCACAGGAAGTTTGGGCGCCTTGTGTTCTAGGGATTAAGGGCATCCACAACCTACTGGATCCGCATGGTTGGCAACACACGCGGAGCCTCAAGCGGTATCTCGCGCTTCGCCCGATCAATTCGATCTTCGAAGATATCGCACAACGCCACCAGCCGCGCGTCAGGGTTCTTCACGAGCAGCCGTGCGAGTAGGATGCCGCGGTCCCCGCATCCGACGAGGCCCACAGTGACGCTGGAGTTCGCAGCCGTGGCCCTGATTCCAGACAGCGCGAGCGCGCCAATCAGATTACGCCTCGATATGTCAGCACTTTCTTTCAGCATGACGTCACGTTAGGCGACCCAGGCTGCGCGATCAGCCGCCATCCAGATCTTCGAGCCGTAGGATGATAATACGAGAGCGAGCGGTGGGTGGCAATCGCCACGGGTAAGCGGTCGAGTGCTGGCTAACTTAGAGAGTGCATGATTGACGTCAATGTAAGCCTTTCCCGCTGGCCGTTCCGCCGTTTGGTTGGAGACGAGCCTGATGGCTTGGTGGCGAATCTTCGCAAGCGCAACGTCGGCCAGGCGTGGGCCGGAACATTCGACGGAATTCTGCATAAGGATCTTTCAAGCGCCAATGAGAGGCTCGCTAGCGATTGCCGGCGTTATGGGTCGGGACTGTTTGTCCCGTTTGGATCCATCAATCCCAAACTTCCGGACTGGCAGGAAGATCTGCGCCGCTGCCAGGAAGAACATAAGATGCCGGGGATCCGGCTACACCCCAACTACCACGGATACGACCTGAAGGATTCTGCTTTCTCGGAGCTATTACGCCTGTCTTCCTCACGGCGGCTAATTGTCCAGGTTGCCGTGCGTATGGAGGATGAACGAACACAGCATCCCCTGATGCGGGTGGCTCCAGTGGACATTTCGCCGCTGGCTGATGTGATCAAGAGCGAGCGGGGAGTGCGTGTCCTAGTTCTGAATTGGAATCCACTGGAGGATTTGGAAACCGCGCAGAAGCTCGCTTCCACCGGCCGCGTGTGGTTTGACATTTCCATGGTGGAGAGCGTTGGCGGAGTGGCGCGCCTGGTGCAAGCAATTTCAATCCAGCAGGTGCTGTTCGGCTCCCACTACCCGTTGTTCTATTTCGAGTCGGCTCTATTGAAGGTTCGCGAAGGCGGTTTTGCAGAGGCGGAAGCTCGAGCGATACTCGAAGACAACGCACGCCGGTTACTGGGGACATGATCGATGAACCGTCGCACACTTCTCAAAGGCGCTTTCGCGAGCCTGGCGGTTGCGCGGGCTGAGGAGGCGCAGAACTATGCACTGGAATCCGGCCGGCCTTTTCGTATTTGGGATGACCATTGTCATCTCGGTTCAATCCCCGGGGACACGCCTGAAGAGCGCATGACGGCGTTGGTCCGGTGGGCGGACCGTCTGGGGATTGAGCGGCTCCTGCTCTCCCAAGGTTACTGTACCGCTCTTCATCCGACCCCTGCGCAGTTCCAGGAGGAGAACGATCGCGTGATGCGAGCCGTGCACCGGTTTCCGGACCGCTCCTTCGGTTCCGTTTACTTGAGCCCGGCTTATCCCGAATTCAGTGTGCAGGAGTTCAATCGCTGCGTGCGCGACGGTCCCATGGTTTGCATCGGCGAGGTCGAAGCCGACAAACCATGCAGCGTTCCGGAGATGGATCTGATCGTGGAGCGGGCCGCCACCATGCAGGTCCCGATCTTGCAACACACCTGGCTCAAGATCGGCGGCAACGAACCCGGCGAGTCTACGCCTTACGACGTAGTGGCGCTGGCGAAGCGGCACCCCGACGTTCCGTTTGTGTGTGTCCACACCGGAGGAGACTGGGAACGTGGCATTCGCATCATTCGCGACACGAAGAATGTGTCGGCCGAGATTGCGGGATCAAATCCGACATCGGGGTTTGTGGAAATGGCGGTGCGGGAACTCGGCGCGGAGCGCGTAATTTATGGCAGCGACGTGGGAGGCCGGAGTTTCGCCTCGCAGCTCGGAAAAGTGCTCGGCGCCGAAATCCCCGACTCCGCGAAGGAGCTCATATTAGGTGGGAACCTGCGCCGGCTGCTGACGCCGATTCTGCGCGCAAAGGGATACCGGTTGTGAAATGAGAAACGACCGAAACGCTAGTGTTTTGAGTTAGAAATACGATTTAGGGAGCAGGCTGAGGGGTCGCGCCGAGGGTTGTATCGAGATAGGCCAGATAAGCCACGAGCAGATTGCAGGAGTCTACGTATTCCTTCATCTTTAACGCCGGGAATGCGTCTTGCGATGAATGCAGGATACGAAAAGTCTCCTGTGTGAGGGAATGAAAGTCGATCACCGGTATTCGTGCAGCGAGGAACGGCCCCGAGTCCGACAGGCCCACCTTATCCACGTTCATCACCGACACCGGCAGATTCAGGGCGTGAGCGATCGCCGCGGCTGCGTTCGCCAGATTCTTGTCGGCACGCGATAGCCAGATCTTTGTGTCGGACAGGCCCAAAGAGTCTATGTTCACCATGGCGCGAATCCTGCTTTTATCTTCCTTGGTCAAATGGCTGACGTAGAATGTCGAGCCGACCAGACCTTTTTCCTCATCGGTGAACCCGATAAACACGAATGTCAGCCGGCGCGGTTTTCCGTGCAAGCCTTCAAACAGGCTGGGGAGCAGGGAAGCGCCGCTCCAGTTGTCGATGACGCCGTGCCCATTTGCCACCTTATCGTAATGCGCGCCGACCACCACGCGAGCTTCCTCGGTTCCAGTGAGAGTGCAAATGAGGTTTGGGGTGCGTGATCCCTTCACCGGCTGCTCGTTGAGTAAGGCGTCTTTGCATCCCGCGCTCTCGAACAACTCATGAAGAGTTTGCTCGCGCTCCGCGGTCTTGTCGGCCACGCGGTGAAGGCGTTCTTCGAGGACCAGCGGCGCTACTCGGACGTACTGAATTTGCTGTGCCGCTGCTTGGAAAACGCAGGTGAGCAGGACTAGGGCGGCCCCAAGGCGAAACCTGCGGAACATGCTCCTAATTCTTGCCCGGCCCTGCACTTTTGACGAGCTGCTCGAATGCGGCTGCAATGCGTGGCGCGGCTTCGGGGCCGACGGAGTTTTCTTCGCCGTACCAGGGTTTCTCCGCGCCGTTCAGATACGGCGGCTTCTCATCCCACTCCGCCTTGGGAATGATGTAGCCGATTTCGTCGTCCGCCAGGCCCACAAGCATCTTGAATTCCGTGCTCAGCATGTTCTTGATGGGCGGCTCGCTGGGGGCGTCGGGATAATCGGCTCCGGAGTAGCGAACGACGCCGCCGACGCTTAGCTCGGGATACATCTCGCCGGGCACCAGCGCGATTTCGAGAAACGCATTGCCCCGTGCGGAAAGCCGCACCAAGCCGACGGGTGTGGTGGTCGCGCCATCCGCCGTCATCTTTTTGCGGCCCTTGTACAGGTCGGCTTGCGCCGCCAGTTGAAAGCCGTGGTTGGAAACGGGGATCTGAATGAGCTGTTCGCGGAACTCGACCTGGTCGGCGTCAAACGGCTTGGCGTTTCTCACGGCGAAGCCGGCGCTTTCTGCCACACCTCGACCGATGATCTCCGCCTTCTGAAATGTATTCTCAGCAACCGGTTTGCCGCTGGCCGTGTCGATGACCGTCGAGCCCAACGGTGATTGCATGCCGCCTACCGCGCCGTTCAGGAACACGGCCACGCCTTCAAATTTCTGCTCGACTTCACTGCACAGATAGAACGGGTAGTCCGCCGTGATGAGTGTGTTCTTCGATCCCAGCGTCTCCGGGTGGTTGGCCCAGTTGACCAGAGTAGCAATTGGCTTTCCGCGGGCGGTGGTCGCATGCAGCACAATGACGCCTGCGTCCAACACTTCCGGCGGCCGGTCGTCATGGATGAATTCGTCGAGGTCCGAACGATGCGCCTCGCCCACCTTGATGAGCGCTGGCTGCATGGTGCGTACCGCCATCACCGCCGATTGCGCGACGCGCTCCACCACCAGATTCATATAGGCGTCGTTGATGCCGGAATGCCCGCGATCCGGACCCCACAATCCCATGGTGTCGGGCCCTTCGTGATCGTGAGTCGCCGCTACCACCACATTCACGTCGCCGCCGGCTTGAGGCTTTTTGCCTCCACCGAGCTGCCGCTTCACTTCGGCGCGAATGCGTTCGACGTCATCCAGAAATAGGCCAATCGAATCTACGCCGCACAGCACGACCGTTTGACCGCCGGCACTGAGCGCCAGGCAGCGAGCGTAGAGGTTGTCGTGCATGCCGGTGGCGACCCGGTTGTTGCCGAACCCGGCCATGTACACCGGGCCGTGCTTCTTGAGATCCGGCGTGAGGGACACGCGGGCTGCTCCGGCGCGAATGTGCGGTCCCAGGACCACGGGTTGCGCGCACAAAGAAAGAGCGCAGGCAGCGAGAAGTAGAAAACGCACGCGCGTCAGACCCACCACGCGGCCGCGGGCTGCTCCTTCACGACGATCTGGTCGAGGAAGCGAATCGCCTTGGTGAGACCCTCGGTGGGAGACAGAATGCTGTCCTCATGCTCGATGGAGAGCACGTAGTCGTAGCCGTACATGCGCAGCGTGGAGATGAACTCGCTCCACCACTCGGCTCCGTGGCCGTAGCCAACCGTCCGGAAGATCCATGAGCGATTTCGCTCGTCGGTGTACTTCTTGGTGTCGAGCACGCCCGTCATGGGGAGGTTGCGCTCGTAGATCTGGGTGTCTTTCGCGTGCACGTGGAAAATGGCGTTGCCAAGCACGCGGACGGCGGCGATGGGATCGATGCCTTGCCAGAACATGTGGCTGGGGTCGTAGTTGACGCCGATGGCTTTGCCCGCGGCCGAGCGCAGCCGCAGCATGGTTTCCGGGCTGTACGCCACAAACCCGGGATGCATTTCGATGGCGATCTTCACACCGTGGTCCTCGGCGAACTTGGCGCGCTTGGTCCAGTACGGGATCACTTTCTTCTCCCATTGCCACTCGAGCAGGTCCAGATACTCCGGAGGCCATGGGCACGTCACCCAGTTCGGATATTTCGCTTTGTCGCTATCGCCAGGGCACCCTGCGAAATCGATAACCACCGGTACGCCCAGTTTCGCCGCTAGCATAATCGTCTTGCGGTTGGTTTCCTGGTTCGCCTTCGCAATGGCCGGATTGGGATGCAGCGGATTGCCGTGGCAGCTCAGGGCGCTGATGCTGAAACCGTAATCGGAGAGCTTCTGCTTGAACGCGGCCAAGTCCGCCTTGCTCTCGAGCATCGAGAGTTTGCAGTGCGGATCGCCCGGATAGTTTCCGGTTCCAAGCTCAACGGTCGCGATGTTCAGGCTCTTGAGTTTCTTGAGTACTTCTTCCAGCGGAAGCTGCGCCAGCAAGGCGGTGAATACGCCGACTCTCACGTGGATGTCTCCTTTGATGAAATGGAAAGCCTTGGCTTTGACGGATAAGCGACCAGAATATCACACAAACCGAAACCGCCCTCCCCGGCCAGTTGGTGGCGCGAAGAGGGCGGTTGCGGGTCGGACGCGGAGATCTAGTGTTGCAGCCGGCGCTTGAAAAAGGCGCACGCCGCGAGGCCGGAAGCTAAAAGCAACAGGGTGCCGGGCTCGGGGATCGAGGAGGTGGAAGTTCCCACGGAACCGTACGTCATGTCATCCAGGGTGTAAGAACAGACTGCACCCCCACATCCGGGATCGGAGAGCGGCGTAATCGTAATGCTCGTAAAATTGCCGGTTGTGATCAAACCCGCGAATTCACCGGTGGTGAAGCCCGGAAACACATCCAGGCCGCTCAGCGCAGAACTGCCCGTGTTGGTCGACAGCTCGTAGCCGGCGCCGGTGGCGTCGGTGTTGAAGTTGATGCCAAAGACGTTGATCGGTGTGCTGAATGTGAACGTCATGGTCTCGCCGACATCAAAGAAGCCCGCAATCTCTGCTCCTAGTGTGTTCGGCGTCGAGAGGGAAAGAAAGTCTGCTGTAACCAGAGCCACATCCCCCGGAGTTCCTGGCGTGTAGATGATGCGTTCAGGCTTGGAATCAGCTCACCGGCGGCCAGCGTGTCCCAGCCCTCCAGGGTTGTCGAGCCCCCTGTGATTGCTGCGGCAAAAAGCGTCCGATCTGTGAATGTAGAATCGGCCCACGCGGCGCTGCTCGCGAGGAGAAATGCCGCCAACGCTAAATGCAGTTTGAGTCCCATAGTCTGCGATTCTTTGGTAGTTGGTAAAACAAAGCAGTTTTCCTGCCAGATACGCAGGTTTGTGATATCAATCACTTACCCGGCAACCAAGCCGAAACTTAAGGATTTGTTGACGATTTTCAGCACCCCTTTCATTTGGTACTAAAATAAGCCGCATGACAGCACATCCTGGAATGGGCCGGCGACGCTTCGTCGGCTCCGCCGCTGCCGCGCTGAGCGCTGGTTTCTGGGCCGACCAGACCCTCGATGCGGCGGTACAGAACGTCAATCGGAATTCGCGTCCTTCGGACCTCAAGATCACCGACCTGCGCGTCGCCGTGGTTAAGGGCGCGCCGTTCACGTGCCCGCTGATACGCATCGATACCAATCAAGACATTTACGGACTGGGCGAAGTTCGCGACGGCGCCAGCAAAACCTACGCTCTGATCCTGAAGAGCCGCATTTTGGGCGAAAATCCCTGTAATGTCGATAAGATCTTCCGAAAAATAAAACAGTTCGGCGGCGACGCCAGGCAGGCCGGCGGCGTTTGCGGCATCGAGATGGCGCTGTGGGATCTCGCCGGCAAAGCCTATGGCGTGCCGGTTTATCAGATGCTCGGCGGCAAGTTTCGCGACAAGATCCGGTGCTACGCGGATACCACCGAATCCAACGATCCCAAGATCTATGGCCAGCGCCTGAAGGCGCGCAGAGACCAAGGGTTTACGTGGCTGAAAATGGATCTGGGGATCGACCTGTTGGGCGACGAGGCGGGTACGCTGACGCATCCTCTAGGCACCAAGTACCGCGCCGGGGACACCGTCCAGCATATGTTCACTGGCTTCGAGCTGACCGAAAAGGGCATCGCCCGCATGGCGGAGTTCGTCGCCACCGTGCGCGAGTACGTCGGCATGGAGATTCCGCTCTCCGCCGACCATTTTGGGCACATCGGCGTGAATTCCTGCATCCGGCTGGGCAAGGCGCTGGAAAAATACAATCTGGCATGGCTCGAAGACATGATTCCATGGCAGTACACCGATCTCTGGAAGAAGATCACCGACGCTGTCGACATCCCCACGCTCACCGGCGAGGATATTTATCTCAAGGAACACTTCATCGAGCTGGCGCGCAATCACGCGGTGGATATTCTGCACCCGGATCTCGCGACCTCCGGCGGCATCCTGGAAACCCACAAGATCGGCGACGAGATTCAGGAGTTCGGAGTGCCCATGGCCATGCATTTTGCCGGCACGCCGGTTTCCTGCATGGCGAGCGTGCACTGCGCCGCGGCGACCGAGAATTTCCTGGTGCTGGAAAACCATTCGGTCGACGTGCCGTGGTGGGGCGACATGGTGGAGGGCGTCGAAAAGCCTATCATCAACCAAGGCTTTATCGCGGTTCCTGAAAAACCCGGATTGGGTGTCACGTTGAACGAGGAGGTGATCAAGCAACACCTGCTCGAGCCCGGTTACTTCGAGCCCACGCCTGAGTGGGATAAAGAGCGCTCGCACGATAGGACGTGGAGCTGATCCGACAGCCCGGAAACTGATGTCGTTTTTCCCACGGCCCAATCTCGGGGTAGGGACCTCTGCTTACATCGCGGCAAACATCCTGGAAAGTGGCTAAGGAACCCCGGCCGTGTAAATCACGCAGACGAGGACAGCCCCCGCCGCGAGCACCAGTATGCCCGAGAGGCGGGGCTTTGATACCCGCATTTCCGTCCCTCACCTTTCGGAATCACATCCGCATCGTGACCGCCCTGTATCCGGAACACCACGGCATCGTCGAGAACGGCTTCTATGATCCCGCGCGTAAGCAGTTCTACGAAATGGGAGACGTGCGCGACTCTCTGGACCTATTCATTCCGATCTCAATGCCGTCCCTGGATCCACACGCAGAGCTGTACGGAGGGGGACCCAGCAGGCAGCGAGCGTCACCAGAAGGAGCGCGGCCGCGATGCCGGCCACAAGCAACGGAAGGTCACGCGACTCATAGGACTGCTGCGCCAGCATGCGCCCCGCAGCCGCGGTGAGAAGGGCTCCGACTGCAATACCGACCGCCGTGACTCGGAAGCCGTGGCCGAGAACGGTCTGTGCGATACGGCCACGACCGGCGCCGAGCGCCAGGCGCACTCCTATCTCCTGCGTCCGCCGCTGGACGGCGCGAGAGATTACAGCGTAGAGGCCGCCTGAAGCGATCAGAACCGCCAGCGCGGCAAACACTCCCACCAGCAGCGCGGAAAAGCGCTCGCGCCACAATGATTCGGCAACGGCGCTGGCCAGCGTAGTCACGGTGACGATGCCGATTTCGGGATCGATGTTGTGTACGGCGTTCTGTAATGCACTTCCAATTGAGCTCACGTCACCGCTAGCGCGGACCACCATCCAGGCGTTCTCGCTCGGTAGCTGGGCGAACGCAGCAAAGAGTTCGGGCAGGGCCTGCTCGTTCATTCCATCGAGCAGCGCGTCGCCAACGACGCCGACTATACTCATGCGCCGGAGAAAGTCCGTCCCACGGTCGATGGCGATTCGACGGCCAATCGGGTCCTGGTGGGGAAAGAACTTGCGTACCAATGCTTGATTGACTACGGCAGAGAGTGGAGCGCCAGGGCGGTCCCGATCGTCGAAGAAACGTCCACGAAGCAGGAAGCCAGTCCAAACTGAGGACACGGCCGACCACACCGGAGATCCGCTCCCAGTTTTCCGCTTCCTTGCCCAGCTGTTTGCGGCCGGATCGCGTGATGGCGTAGAACTTGGCTTTGCGATTGTTCTCTGAAACGCCCCAGGCAGCGGAGATCCAGGCCCTTTGTTGAAGCCGCAACAAGGACGCGTAGACTGTGCCCTCGTTGAGCTGCAGGACACCGTCACTGATCTGCTCGATACGCCGGGCGATGCCAAAGCCATGCAGTGGTCCCATGGCATCGAGAGTTTTCAATACCATGAGATCGAGTGTTCCTTGCAGTACTTCGGTCGATTGCGGCATCAGCCCTCCATTGAGATGACCAAAGGAGGATAGCAACTCTCCTTTGGCATGTCAATAGGAGGGCGGCCCATGTCTCCTTACTTGCTGTTCGAGCTGGAGCGTGACTCCGCCCTCTATTTGAAGTACCGTCGAATGTCTGCTTTGTCAGCCGGCTTTACTTGTGCTTGTTGCAGCGAGTAAAGAGGCTTTGAACGGACGGCGGGCTCCGATGAGACTGCAAAACTGCCCCAAACCCAAATCAAAGTGCGGGGCGAAAACTGGATTCGCGTACCGTCTTCCAGGTGAACAGTGATCATTTGGTCTCGAACTCGGTGGGCCGGGTGTACGAGCGTTCCCGCCTCGGGTAACAATACGAATTCTCTGACCCATTCCCCTTTGCTGATCGGCCGGTCCCCATCGAACATGTACCCGAGAGCTTGAACTTTGCTATCGGAAGGCCGTAATGTCGCCGTTCGCATATCAGTTCGATGTTCCTGAAGCAACTCGGACCAATTCAGAACAACGTAATTGGCCATGCGATTGTTGATCGGTGCGAGTTCGGACAGGTCCGGTTCACTCGTTGAGGCGGCGACGAAAACCGTTCCGAGGATCGGAACGCCTGCGATGACGGTCGCCAGAATCACAACACCGATGCTGTCCGCCCGCGAGACGGCAGGTTTCTTTCCCTTAACCCCACGACTCACTGGGCAAACATACACTGACGGCCGGCTCCTTCAAAGGAATATCTCGCCAGTGGACTAATGCCAGCCACGAGCGGTCAAATCTAACCAATCGGCGGAAGTCTTGCACTGACTGGGTTGCGATTGACTCAGGCGCGCCACGAATCCGCTCACGGCGGTTGCCAGTCCGCCCACAGCATTGCCTCGGCCATTCATAAGTTATTTCTTGTGTTTTCGGCTAATCCGGGTAATTGTCGAAGCTCATGCATGAGGATACTGATTGTTGACGACGAGCCGATAGCCCGAAACGTTCTTCGAGATGAACTCGCGGCGATCGACGACGTGGTCATCGTCGGGGAAGCTGAGAACGGCCAACAGGCACTTAGCCAAATTTCGGAGCTTCAGCCAGATCTTGTTTTTCTGGACTTACAGATGCCCGCGATGGGCGGCTTGGATGTGATCGCTAGTCTGAAAGGCGGGCACCTTCCGATAGTGGTTATCGTCACCGCATACGATCAGTATGCGATTAAGGCCTTTGAGGCTGGAGCCATCGACTATCTGCTAAAGCCGGTAAGTGCAGGCCGGCTGCAAAAGACTTTGGAAAGGGCTCGGGCTCTCCGTGGTAAACCTCGCGCGATCGCTGAGAACATCGCAGAAATCGCAAATGCCGTCGATAAAGACCTTTCCCACCGTACGGGCCGCAAGATCGTAGGGCGGCACGGCGAAGAGTACATATTGCTGGATTTCGAGGAAGTACTCGCCTTTCAGGCGGACGGAGAAGTTGTGTGGATTATTACAGCCAAGGACCGCTTCGCGGCCACTCAGCCACTCCACGTGATCGAGGCTAGGCTTCAGAACACGCAGTTTCAACGAGTTCACAGAAACGCCCTTGTGAACGTTAACCACGTGCGCAAATTCAATCCGATCAGCAGCCAGCGGTGGCTCCTGACGCTGACTAACGGCGAAGAGTTAGTCGTGAGCAAACGGCAAGCGCACAGTGTCCGCGGATTATTGCACTGGTAGGCCAAAAACCCTGTCCGCTGATTGGCTATTTAAGTTCGTTTGTGGTGACGTTACGCCCGCACACAAGATTCCATTAGGGCTGCTGCCGTTTCCGTGGTACTTACGGTTTATTGTGAAAACACTCGCTTCCAGTTACTTGGTATTGGTTCTGCTGTTATTGGCCGCTAGCCCGGCGAAGGCGCAGTTGGGGAATTCCGGGTCGATTGAAGGCGTTGTGAAGGATCCATCCGGTGGAGTGGTTGTTGGCGCCAAGGCTGAGATCAGAATGCCCGTGACCGGCTTTCAGCGGGAAACCACCACCGGGAAGGATGGGAGCTTCCGGTTCACGAACATCCCGTTCAATCCGTATCACCTCACGGTGACGGCGGTGGGGTTTGCTTCTTCTTCACAGGATGTGGATGTGCGGTCCACGGTGCCGATGACCTTGCAGACCAGCTTGACGCTTGGCACGGCGGAAACCAGCATTAATGTTGAGGCCAAAGGCGAAGACCTCGTGGAGAAGGACTCCACCTTTCATACGGATATTGACCAGGCGATCACCGACCGGCTTCCCATCGAGAGCGCGACCTCTTCGATGAGTAATATGGTTACTCTGTTGGCCCCGGGATTCGCGGCAGACTCGAATGGCCTGGCCCACGGATTGGGCGATCATGCGCAAGTCTCTTTTGCCGTGGACAACCAGCCGATTTCAGATCAGCAAAGCAAGATCTTCTCTAACCAGATCCCCACGGATTCTATTCAATCGCTGGAAGTGATCTCGGGAGCGCCACCGGCGGAATTCGGCGACAAGACCAGCGTAGTGATCAAGGCGACGACTCGTTCCGGACTCGGCGTGACCACTCCCACGGGAAGAGTATACACGTCCTACGGCAGTTTTGGCACTGCCAACGTTGGTATGAATCTGGCCTACGGAGGAGCGAAATGGGGAAACTTCATCGCCGCCAACGGCCTGCAAACGGGCAGATTCCTCGATCCGCCGGAGTTCCAGCCATTCCACGACAAAGGGAATCAAGAAAACATATTCGACCGTGTGGACTATCAATTCTCCGCGACGGACACGGTCCATGTGAACCTTGGCTTCACGCGTTCCTGGTTTCAAAATCCTAATACCTACGACCAGCAATTGCATACGTGCAGCGCGGGATTCGTTTGTAACGCCGCGGGCATCGCCCTCGACCCGATACCGGGCGGCGGTCCCATGGGACCGACGGACCAGCGCTCGCAGATCAGGACGTTTAACGTTGCTCCGACCTGGACACACATGCTGGGGCCGAGCGCTATAGTTACGTTTGGCGGATTCGTACGGCAGGACCAATACAACTTCTATCCCAGCGGTGACCCGTATGCGGATTTTTCTCCAGCACTGCAGGCCCAGACCATCGGCCAGGATCGTAGACTCACGAACGCCGGTTTGCGGTCAGATTTTTCGTACGTTAAGGGAATCCACAACATAAAGATGGGAGCCACATATCAGCATTGGTTCCTGACCGAGAATGACAAGATCGGCACGGTCGATCCCGGTTTTCTGGGGCTATACAACAGCCTGGATTCCAATGGAAACCCCGTTCCCGGTACCACGTGTCTAAACGGCGCGGGTACTCCTGTTTCCGCTCCCTGCACGATCCTTGCGTCTTCCGATTTGACCCGCGGAGGCAGCATATATACATTTCGCGGCCGCACGGACGTAAAGGAACTCGCCCTTTACTTCCAGGATGCCCTTACTCTGGGGAACTGGTCTTTTAACCTGGGACTGCGCGGCGATCTCTATAACGGGTTTGTCAGTGACGGCGAAGTGGAGCCTCGGCTTGGTGCGGCATACAACTTCAAGAGGACAAATACAGTTCTTCGCGTGTCCTACGCGCGGACCATGGAAACGCCCTTCAATGAGAACCTGATCATTGCCAACACGGGGTGCAGTGATCCCGTCATCGCGTTCCTGGTGCCGCCACCGAATATTCCCTGTGCGTCGGGGCTCATTCATACCGGCTGGCGCAACGAGTTCCACGCCGGCATCGAGCAAGCCTTTGGGAAATATGTCGTGTTAGATGCCGAATACATTACGAAATACACGCACAATGGCTATGACTTCGGTGTGGTCGCAGCATCGCCCATCGCGTTTCCGATCGCGTGGCACAACTCGAAGATTCCGGGTTATGCGGGGCGGATCAGCGTGCCGAATTTCCACGGCTTTACCGCGCTCGCGGTGATGTCCAGCGTGGCGGCTCGCTTTTTCCCGCCTCAAGTGGGAGGCGTGCCGTTCTTACCCGCGCCCGGCGTCTTTCGCATTGATCACGATGAGCTCTTCAACCAGACGACACACTTTCAATATCAGCCGCGGAAAAAAGGCCCGTGGGTGGCGTTCAATTGGAGATATGACAACGGGCTGGTGGCTGGCGCGGTACCGTGTGACGCACCTACTGCTACGTGCTCCTTTTCCACTGGTCCTGCCGATGGCGGCATAGGGGTTATACCAGGCACCACCACACCCATTCCAGCGGGTCAAGTGGCGCTCGTGAACAACTTGACTGGGTTGCCCTTGACTGCCGATCAGGAGTTTCAGGCTGGGTTCACGTGCGATGGCAAGCCGGCTGCTCCCAGCCCCACAGGGCCGGCGCTTGCCTTGTGCGATGCGGCAGGATTGGGTTCCAAGTACATCAGAATTCCAGCGCCCGGCAAGGAGAACGACGACCACAACCCACAACGCATTTCACCACGCAGTCTCTTCGACGTCAGCGTGGGCCACGACAATCTCTTCAATGGCGATCGCTACAAGTGGAGCCTTCGGTTCACAGTGATCAACCTGACGAACAAGGAAGCGTTGTACAATTTCTTTTCCACCTTCAGTGGGACGCATTACGTGACGCCGCGGACCGAGACGGCGGAGTTGGCCTTCCACTTTTAGCCGCCGGCTGAAACTCCGGCAGGGCCGTCCGGCTCGATGGGCTGGCGTTCAATGGCTATGCAACTGTTTAAGAGGTTACTGTCGGCCCTGGTGATTTTGCTCGTCGCAACAGGAATAGCCTATGCACTCTCGCCTCGATTCCGCCTGTTCGCTTTAGTCGTGAGCGGCCACAGCCCGGTGTGCCCTCTAAGACTGGCCGTGGACACTCAAGGCCACCTGGACAGACTAAAGACGATCCACGACCGCATCTTGAGTGCCAGTCATCTAGTGACCGAGAGAGACGGTCTCGAACTATGGGATACGCCAAAAGGGCCGTATTGGATTCCGAAAGGTAATCGGTACGTACTTCCGTTTAATCTCGCCGAGATGGAATCTCACATCTACGGGTCCGGCGAGCACTTTGTGAAGGCCGGTGACATCGTTCTTGACTGCGGTGCGAGCGACGGGGATTTCAGCCATGAAGCGCTGAACGCCGGCGCCAAGCTGGTGGTGGCGGTCGAGATCTCCCCCGCCAGCGTTGAATGCTTGCGGCGCAATCTCGCCACGGAGATCGCTCAGGGAAGGGCCATAGTGTATCCCAAAGGCGTCTGGGACAAGGACGATATTTTGCCGCTCAATGTCTCTGACAATAATTTCGCCGCCAACAGCGTGGTTTTGCACGCACCCGGTGCGCACGCAATTTTCCAGGCGCAGCTCACGACCATCGACAAAATTGTTGACGAACTAGCCCTGCCGCGCGTGGATTTCATCAAAATGGACATAGAAGGCGCGGAGGTAAGAGCTCTCCAAGGCGCGCGTGAGACTTTGCGGCGGTTCCGGCCACGGCTGGCCATTGCGACGGAACATAAACCAGACGACGAGGTGGCCATTCCGAACGCCGTCCGGGCCGTGCGGGCGGACTATCAGGCGGAGTGTGGATACTGCGCGCAGTCCAACGGACACATTCGCCCTGAAGCGATGTACTTCTACTGAAAGAGCGGCGAAGCCATTTTGCTCCCCTGGTTGATCCCTCGCTCAACCAGCGCCGGCCGGGAAGCGAGTTTTGGCTCTGCGATAAACTTGCAACTGGACCTCATGTTCTCCCGCCCCGGCCTTGCCCTCCTTTTCTTTTGTCTCGAAGCGAACGCCGCCTCCGCTCCTGATGGCGGCGCGCTCTATCGAAAATATTGCGCCGGCTGCCACGATTCCGGCGCGGGTCGGGCGCCTGCAACCGCCGCACTGAAGAGTTTTTCACCGGAGCATATTCTGCTGGCCCTCGAGAGCGGCCCAATGATGATCATGGGCCAGCGCCGGACCGATCCCGAGCGCCGCGCTATTGCGGAATTCGTAGCCGCAAAGCCGCTGGGCCACGAGCCGGCTGCGGCCATTCCGCAAACCGCGTACTGCAAGGACGATCCCGCCTGGACTGCCCCTCTCACGGCGCCTCGCTGGAACGGCTGGGGCGTCGACGCTTCGAACCGGCGCTTTCAATCTACGGCGCAGGCCGGGATCGCGGCGTCTGATGTCCCGCGGCTCCGGCTCAAATGGGCTTTTGGATTTCCAGGCGATATCCAGGCATATGCGCAGCCCGCCGTCGCCGGTGCCCGCCTATTCGTAGGCAGCGCCGGACATCGCGTATACTCGCTCGACGCCGCCACCGGTTGCACGTACTGGATGTTCCAAGCCGAAGCCCCCGTCCGCACCGCGATCAGCCTTGGTCCTTCCGCCTCGGGGTATGCCGTCTACTTCGCCGATATCCACGCCAATGTCTACGCGGCCGAAGCCTCTACGGGCAAGCTGCTATGGAAAACGCGTGCCGATGAGCACTCCGAAGCCCGCATCACCGGCGCTCCGGCTCTCGCCGGCGGCCGCCTGTTCGTGCCCGTTGCGTCCTCGGAAGAAGTCAGCGCCGCCGACCCGCTCTACGAGTGCTGCCGTTTCCGAGGAAGCGTCCTTGCCCTCAACGCTGCCACTGGAAACATCATCTGGAAGACATACACGATTCCTGACCCTGCCCGCCCCACCATAAAGAACAAATCCGGTACGCAACTCTGGGGCCCTTCGGGCGCCGGTGTCTGGAGCACTCCGACGCTCGACCTCCAGCGCCACATACTCTACGCCGCCACGGGCAACGCCTATTCTGCCGCGCCCGCCGCGACCACGGATGCCATCCTGGCGCTCGATATCGAATCCGGGAAAATTCTTTGGGCGCGCCAGCTCACCGCGGGCGACGCCTACAACCTCGCCTGCCCCAGCCCCGACAAAACCAACTGCCCGGATGCCAGCGGACCGGATTCCGACTTCGGCTCCTCGCCCATATTGATCGAGTTGCCACACGGCAAGCGCATGCTGGTGGCCGGCCAGAAATCGGCGGTTGTCTATGCACTCGATCCCGACCGCGCAGGTGAGGTGCTTTGGCAGACCCGCGTCGGTCGCGGGGGCACCCTTGGTGGCATTCAATGGGGACCTGCGACGGACAACGAAAACGTCTATGCCGCGGTTTCCGACATCTCACGCAGAGTCGGTCCCGCCGGTCTCGAACTGATTCCCGACGCTGGCGGAGGCATCTCCGCCGTGCGCCTCACGACCGGCGAGATCGTGTGGCGCGCCCCTCCTCCTGGCTGCGGCGAACGCCGCCCATGCAGCCCCGCACAGTCAGCTGCCGTCACCGTGATCCCCGGCGTCGTATTTTCAGGATCGAGCGACGGCCACCTGCGCGCCTATGCCACTCAGGACGGCAAGATCGTCTGGGACTTCGACGCTGTGCGCGATTTCCAGGCGGTCAATGGCGTCCCCGCTCGCGGCGGCTCATTTGACGGCCCCGGCGCCGTCATCGCCGGCGGCATGCTCTTCGTCAATTCCGGCTACGGCGCCATGGGCGGAATCCCGGGGAATGTACTGCTGGCTTTCTCGGTGGATGGGAAATAATGGCTAAAATTTCCGACTGGTCATATATAATGGACATTTGGTAGACTTGTAATATGAGCACGGTCAGCGCATCCAAGTTTAAGGAGCAATGCCTTTCTCTCCTCGATCAAGTGGATAACAACGGCATCGTCATTACCAAACATGGCAAACCCGTGGCGAAGCTCATCCGCATCGAATCCAGTTCTGCCAGCTTGATCGGCGCACTAAAGGGCAAGTTGAAGATCAAAGGAGACATTTTCTCCACCGGCACTCGCTGGAATGCTGAATCTTGACACGCACATCCTCCTATTCGCGCTTGGAGGCCAACTCACGGCACGTGAAAACCGGCTTCTCGCTTCCAACCAATGGAGCATTTCGGCCATCGTACTGTGGGAGTTAGCAAAGCTCACGCAGCTCGGCCGAATTGAGCTCGAACTCGACTCCGCCGAACTGCAGCGCCTGCTTGCAGGCATTCATATCTGGCCTTTGACACTCGAGATTTGTCGCGAAATCCGCGCCCTGGACTTCCACAGCGACCCTGCCGACCAGATCATTGCCGCCACCAGCGTGGTGCATCGCGTCCCGCTTCTGACCCGCGACCGTACGGTCCTACGTTCCAAAGTCCTTCGTTTTGCCCGGTGACTCGATTGTCATCAGGCTCGACCGACCGATGAAACTGGTTTTTGCGACCGCAACCGACTCCGATGCCGCTGTGCTAGCGGCGCTTCACAGTGCTGTTGCCGAAGATCTCACGTGCCGTTTCGGGTCTGGATTCTGGTCATCAGCGCAAACGGAAGCGGGTGTGCTGCGGGCCCTGCGGAAGCCGAAGTTTTCGCGAGTTTTGATTGCGCGCGCCAACAATCGCATCGTCGGTACTTTGCATCTGGCTACGAAGAAGCCCTGGGCCATCGATATCGCGTATTTCACCGCGGTAAAAAAACCGCTGTACCTGACCAGCATGGCCGTCCATCCCGACGTCCAGCGCAAAGGGATCGGCCGTATCCTGATGAAAGAGGGCGAAGCCGTTGCGCGTGCCTGGCCCGCCGATGCCATTCGTCTCGATGCCTACGACGCCAAGGCCGGAGCCGAAGGTTTTTATGCAAAGTGCGGATTCCGCGAAGTCGCCCGAGTGACTTACAAACAAAATCCGTTGGTGTATTTTGAGTTGGTGCTGGCCCGTTAATTCCCGGGCCGCAATCCCTCTTCCGCCCCCAGCCCGTGTTCCAGCCATCCCGGATACCAGCGGAACACGTTTCCCGTCAGGCTGCCGATGAAAATCTCGCCCGCCGCCGTCACATGCAGCCAGTGGCCCGGACTCTCCATGGCGCCCAAAATCTTACCCGTGGGGATTTCGATGTGCATGATGCGGCCGGCCAGCGTGTCGTAGGTAAGGTTCTCGATGTTGTTGCGATGCGTGATGATCCACATCTCGTCGTTCGGCGTGATGAAAATATTCTGCGTAGCCCCGAGGTGCGTCCACTGCCGGAGAAATTTCCCATTCGCGTCAAAAATCTGGATCCGATTATTCTCGCGGTCGCTCACGTAGACGGTGCCATGAGAATCCACCGCAATCGAGTGCGGCGTGTTGAACTCACCAGGCCCGGTGCCGTGCTTGCCCCAATCGAGCAGATACTTGCCCTCGCGCGAAAACTTCACCACGCGCGCATTGCCGTAGCCGTCGGAAACGTAATAATCGCCCGACGGTGCAAATGCGATATCCGTCGGCCGGTTGAAAGTCTCAGCGTCAGTCCCCGGCTTGCCCTTGTGGCCCCAGGTGCGGAGTAACTGCCCTTCGTTGCTGAATTCCATCACCTGGTGATCGCCCGCGTCCGTCACCCAAACGTGATCCTGTTTATCGATGCGCAACGCGTGCGGGTTGCCGAACATTCCCCGGCCCCACGAGTGCAAGTACTTGCCTTTAGCATCGAAGACGACCAAGGGATCGGCCTTCTGGCCGCGATGAAAAACGTAAACCCGTCCCGCCGAGTCCGTCGCTACGGCCGACACGCGCCCGAACTTCCAGCCCTCCGGCATCGTGTCCGGCTCCTCGCCGAAACGAATCTGCACACGGTATTTCAGCAACCCGCCTTCATGCGGATACCAACTTTGTTGAGCGGAACTTATCGCCACCGTCATAAGCATCACCCGAAGAACTTTCATCATACGCCTCGATACGCCGCGTCCACCTGCTTCTTCAGAAACGCAAGGTCGCGTGCAAGCGCGGCCTCGTCCACAGGTTCGTATTCGGCGTGCATCGATACCGGACCCTGAAATCGCGCCGCGGCCAGCATTCCGAAGAACTCCGCCCACCGCACCATCCCCTCACCCAGTGGGCACATCTGCATCTTCCATTTGCCGCCGGACTTCTCCCAAACGAAGTCTTTGATCGCCACCATCTGGATGCGCGGAAGCGCCATCCGCATCGCGATCCGCCATCCTCCCTCGCCGCCCTCGGCCGTCGCATGGCACGGATCAAAGTAATAGCCGATAGCCCGCGAATCCATGTCGCCGATGATAGCCCGTGTATCCCAAACGGCAGCGCCCACATAGTTTCCGGAGTGATTGTGATACCCGGCCGTGACGCCGTGTTCCTTCGCCAGGGCAACGAGGCCCGTGACGTCGCCGCGCACCTGGCCCAGCCGCGCATCAATCGATTCCTGATCGCGATAATTCCAGTACCCCAACTTGAACCGCGGTACTCCCAGGCGCCCCGCCGTTTCGATGGTCGGCCGTGCCGCCGGATCGTTCGCCGAAATCAACCCGGTGGTGATCATGGGAACCACGAGCCCAGCGCCGCGCAGCGTTTCCACCGCACGCGGCAGATCTTCCGTCACACGCCCCGGCAAAACGTGTCCTTCCGGCCGCACTGTCAGGTCCACACCATCGAAACCCATCTGCTTCACGGTGCGCGCCAGTTCGCTGTAATTGAGTTTGGGCAGGTGCTTGGAGAACAGGCACAGCGGCGGGCGGTTCGGCGCGGCACCCGCTTGCCCGCCCGCCAGCGCCATCGTTCCCGCTAGTGCCGCACTCCGCGCGAAATCCCTCCGCGTGGTAGAGTCCATCGGTCTCACCCCCCCTGATATTCTATGCAGGCGGGAGGTCGCTCAGGGATGCGTATCCAAGTTCACGGTCACCGTGGCGCGCGCGCCGTGCTCCCGGAAAACACCATGCCGGCATTTGAGTACGCCATCGATCAAGGCGCCGACGCGATCGAAATGGACGTGGTTGTCACTAAGGACGACGTCCCGGTCATCTCCCACGATCCCATTCTCAAGCCCGCGATCTGCCGTAGCCCCAGCGGCCACCGCGGCATCATCCGCAAGCTGACCTTTATCGAGCTTCGCGAATGGGACTGCGGCTCGCGCGTCAATCCGCGGTTCCCCAACCAGAAGCCCGTTCCCGGCGCGCGTATTCCCGCGCTCGATGAAGTCCTCTCCCTCGCCGGTCGCGGCAGCTTCCTGTTCAACATCGAAGCCAAAACCGGTCGCTCCGAACTCGATCCCAATCCGGTCCACTTCGCGCAACTGTTGTTGAAGTCCATCGACGGTCACAGCCTCCGCCCGCGCGTCATCGTGCAGTCGTTTGACTTCCGCATCCTGATTGCCATGAAACAGCTTGCACCGGAAATCCGCCAGGCCGCCTTGTACGAAAATGCCCGTCTGGGCGATTTCGTCTCGATAGCCCGTACCGCCGGTACCCAGATCGTTGCTCCCGAGAAAGGTATGGTGACTCCCGCCGAGGTAACCGCGGCCCACCTTGCTGGCTTACAGGTGATTCCATGGACGGCCAACACGCCTCAAGAATGGGATGTGCTCATCTCGGCCGGAGTCGACGGCATCATTACCGACGACCCCGCCGCACTGATCGCCCACCTCAGACAGAAAGGTCTGCGTTGACTAGGCGGCAATCATCTCCCGTTTCCCGGCGCAACATGGTAATCGCCCGTTTTCGTCCGGTCGATAAACCGGACCGACACATCATCGCCAACTCCATCGACGTGCTTGAACCGCCAGTCCTCGAATGGATAGGGCGGCTGCCCCGGGCTTCCACCAACAGGATGACTATCAATCTCGTCCGGCGGGCCGTAGACAATATATATGTAGCCTCGATCCGTCTGCCAACCCTGCCTCCCTGAACGTGTCCCGTAGTGTTTGTTTGCAAACGCGATCCGCCGGTAATGCTCGATCTGGAACGCGTTCTCCGCCGAGTTCGGCGTCGGATTCCGCACTTCCCAAAACTGCTTGATGAAGTGCTCCCGCTCTTCGTCAGTTGTCAGTTTCAGATACGCCGCGCGCTCGACATCCGAGATGATGTAAACCACGTCTTCATTCAGCCAGAGTTTGTACGGAGCGGCTTTTTTTGCCTGCAGCTTGGCCTCTGCATTCTGCTGAGCAGGCGCCGCCTGTAACGTGACCACGGCGATCGCGGCGGTTGCAACGAAAACGATGGCGGCGCACAACGACGTCCAAATGCCATTTGGCCCTTGTGGATAGAGCAGTCGACGGATACGTTTCACGAGATTCCCTCCCCTTGCAGCTACGGCTGGTTCGCAGCCGGACCAACGATTTTGCTCCAGTGCGGCCAGCGCCCGCGCATACTCGTGCGCATCGCCGCTCATCTCCACCACCAGATCGTCACAACAGTTCTCACGCTCATTGCGCATCACACGCGACATCCACCACACCGCCGGGTGATAAAACAACAGCCCTTCCACCGAACGCTGCAACACATTCACCAGGTAGTCATGCCGGCGGATGTGTGCCAGCTCATGCAGCAGGATGGCCTCCACCTGTGCCGCCGGTAACCCGGCCAGCAATCCGACAGGCATCAAAATGTGCGGCCGGAAATGGCCCAGCACCATCGGCGCGTCCGCCAGACAGGATTCCAACAGCACAATCGGCCGCGAGAGATGCAATCGCGCGCTCAAGCCTGCCAGCTCCCTCTGCCACTGCTCGGACGCACAGCACACTCCCCGCTGGCGCATTCGCGACACCGAGATCCAACCGGCGACGTGCCGCAGATAGAAGATCCACACTCCCGCGATCCAGAACGGCGCCAGCCAGGGTACGACTTCGGCCAGCACAGTATTCGAAGGGTTCCCGCCATCCGCACTCGTGTCTATATTCCATCCGGGAAACGCGGGCTTTTTCACTGCCGTCGCGTTCTGCGCGCCTTCCGGCAGCATGCGAACGAATGTTACGCCGAACCCGCCCAGCATCATGAGCATCGCCGCACAGGCCGCGGCATAGCGGACTCGCGGTGACCGCGTCGCCATCAACACCGCTGCAAGCGCCACCGAGACGATCGCTCCCTCCCACATGGAATGCAGCAACGTCCAACCGACCGCACCTGCCAGCGGAGTCCCAACCAAGGTTTCCAGGAGCTTCATTTGTCCCCCTTCCGGTACTCGTCCAGCAGCTTGCGCATCTCGGCGAGTTCCTCTTTTGTTGCTTTCCGCGCCGCCAGCGCCCCCACCAACAGCGCCTTCGCCGACCCGCTGAACGCCCGCTCCAGCAGATCTCCGGCAAGCTGTCGTTGCGTCCACTCACGCGGCCGAGCGGCTTTGTAGACGTGCGCGCGCTGCTTCTCGTCGCGGCGCACCAGGCCCTTCTCCGCCATGATCTGCATGAATTTCAGGATGGTGCTGTATTGCGCCTGCCGCCGCCGGTTGATCACGTCGTATACTCCGCGCACCGTCGCGGGCCCGATGCTCCACAGCACAGTCAGAATTTCCAGTTCGGCGTCAGTAGGTCTGGGCGGCTCGTCTGCCATATACGAAAACATTACTAGTAAAGGTTTCGTATGTCAAGAAAGTTTTACGAGTTTGGTCGAAGGCCGCGCAATCTAACGAGCGGGATTTGAAGTAACCAGAACACAGCGAGCCAAATCGCTGCTGAGACGAATGCTGTCCGAGCGAGCCTCCAATCGGATGGCGAGCGAGGCGGTGGAGTTCTTCGCTTGTACGGTGAGCGAGATGCCGGGCCTCACTCCCAGCCGTTCCAGTTCGCGCAGCGCGACGGCGTCGCGGTCGGAAACGCTGCTGATGATAGCCGGCGCCCCGACCGGCCATCGCACCAGCGGTACCTCAGCACGGTACACACCGGCTTCGTATTTTTGGGGGATCACATGCCCATGCGGGTCCACCTGCGGGTCGCCCAGAATCGCCGCGACGCGATCTTCGAACCGCTCGGAAATGAAGTGTTCCAGGCGTTCTGCCTCCTCGTGCACTTCGTCCCAGGAGTACTTCAGAACATCGTGAAGAAATAACTCCAGCAGGCGGTGATGCCTCACCAGCTCCCAGGCCCTCCGCTTGCCGGCGGCAGTGAGGCGGACGCCCCGGTGTTTTTCATAAATGACCGGAGCCGGACGCTGTGCCGCGAGCTTTTGAAGCATTCCAGTTACCGAAGGCGTGCGAACTCCAAGACGCTCGGCCAAGGCGTTACTAGTCACCTGCGAGTCTTCCGCGCCACCCAATTCCAGGATGGCCTTGAGGTAATCGTCAACAGATTCCGACGTCGCGTTAGCTACTAGTTTAGGTGCCACTAATATATCCTACGCTGGTTAAGCACCTGTGCGCAAATTAAGAAATATGGTTTCCCGTGCATTGACGGAAGGTTTGGATTAGTCTAACCTAAATCTCATGTCTCTTCGTGCCCGTGGTGTGCTGGCTGGCCTCGCGTTCTTCGCCTGCGCCCCGGCGCGCCTTGTGGCGCAGGGAGAGACCACCAGCGCCGTTGTGGGCACCGTGGCTGATCCCAGTGGAGCCGGCCTCCCAGGCGCCACCGTAACCGTCATCAGCACCGAAACAGGATCGAAGCGCAGCGCAACAACGGACGGAGCCGGCCGGTTCAGCTTCCCGCAGTTGAAGCCGGGCTCGTACAGCATCAAGGCCGCGGCGGACGGATTCGAGCCCCAGACCCATGACGGGGTTTTGGCGGGTTTGGGCCAAAAACAGCCCGTCAACTTTACGCTGAAGCTTGCGGCGTCGAACGAAGAGGTGTTTGTGACCAGCGAGGCGGCTTTGGTGAATCCCGAGAATCCAAACACCGCCACCACCCTCAATGCGCCTGCGCTGGAGAACCTCCCCAACCCCGGCGGCGACCTGACATACGCCTTGCAGTTCGCGCCAGGCGCCTTGATGAATACCGCCGGCAGCGGCAACGACTTCATAGGCGGCACCAACGGCTACGGCAACGTACAATTCAACGGCCTGCCGGCCCTGGCGAATGGCTACATCGTGGACGGGCTCGAAACCAATGACCCTCTCACAAACCTGAACAGCGGCCTTTCGACGAATCTGGTGCTGGGCCTGAACTCAATCGCGGAAGTCACGGTGAATACGCTCTCCTACACCGTCGACCAGGGGCGATATGGAGCGTCGCAAGTCAACTACGTCACCAAGTCCGGAACGAATCAGTTTCACGGAAACCTCTACGAGCTCTGGAACGGATCGAAGTTCAACGCCGCCGATTTCTTCACCAACGCAACGCCCGATAATCACAAACCGCGTTCAACGGTGAACCATTTCGGGGGAAGCCTCGGCGGCCCGATTCTGCGCGACAAGCTGTTTTTCTTCTTCGACAGCGAATGGGTGCGGATTGCGCTGCCGATCGTGTCCGCGGCAACAGTCCCGACGCCCGCTTTCCAGAAATACGTCCTACAGCAACTGCCGTTGGGCGGCACCGACGCCATTACCGGTTCCATTTACCAGCCGGCGCCACAACTGGTGCCCTTCTATCAGAAGATGTTCAGCCTATACGGAAACACGGCCGGAACACCACTGCCCATTTTGGGCTGCCCATTCAACAGTGAGGGGAGCCCGGCGGCCGGCGTTCCTCCGAACGGAAACGGTTGCGGCAACCGCCAAAGCGTCTCGCATTCCAGCGACGACCATGAACAGGTGCAGACCGCGCGCATCGACTACGATATCAATGAACGGAACACCACGTGGTACCGTTTTCAGGCGGACACCGGCCTGCAGGCCGCTTGGACGGACCCGATCAATCCGCTGTTCAATGCCATCTCGCCGCAGCCACTCTATTCCTTCGCGGCCGGCTACGCACATGTCTTTTCCTCGCGACTGGTGAACTACTTCAATCCGGCGTTCTCCTGGTACGAGAGTCTCTTCGGCCCGGCTGATCTCGAAAAGACGCTTGCGGCGTTCCCTATCGTGCTGCAGGGTAGCGGCGCGAACGCGCCATTCACGACAATCGGTGGGCTGGACAACACCTGGGTGCAGGGCCGGCGCGCCACTCGCTTCTTCATCAATGACAACCTGGCATGGACCAACGGCGCACACGAGCTGCGCTTCGGAACCAATACGCGGATCTTCCGGCTGAACGATTACGATTTCGGCGAAGGAGCCGTCCCTCTCGTCACCTACACGACGCTGCCGCAATTCATCCATGGAGTGGCCTCCACCGCATCCAAGACATTTCCCTTTGCGAACTCTGAACCGTACAATTTCCTGAATCTGGATCTCTACGCTCAGGACACCTGGAAAGTGACTTCGAGACTGACGTGGACTTTCGGAATCCGTTCCACCGATAACTCAAATCCCTTCAACCCGCACGATGCGGTTGCGCGCCTCGCGGGTTCGTTTGCCTCGATCTCACACGAAGTAAACCAATCGTTGAACTCCACCATACGAACCAGCCTCGGCAACATCTTCGATGCGACGCCCGTTGCGATGCTGCAGCCGAGAACGGCGGTTGCTTGGCAGGTCACGCCAAAAACGGTATTGCGAAGCGGTTTCGGTCTTTTTAGTGATCTCCTGCCCGGCAGCGTTGTGGATCTCGTCGGCGTCAATCCTCCGTACTCCCAGACCTTTCAGGGTGGCTTGTTGGGAACAGTGGGAGGAACCGCCATCGCACCGGGAGTGCCCGCGAGCGCCATTGACGCAACGGTCGCCGCAAACGAGGCATTCGAAGCGGGCTTTGCCAGAGGGCGACTCTCGTGCGCATCGCCGGCCGCAAATCCTGCCGCCTGTCTCAAACCGGTAGCCATTACCGCCGTCCCCGATGGAAAGCTGCACGCGCCCTATTTCATGGAATGGAGTTTTGGCCTGGAACGCCAGATCGGCAATACGATCAACTTGCGCGCCCAATACGTTGGCACGCGCGCCGTGAACCAGCCTTACACCACCCAGGTGAACGGTTATCAGACGGTGTGCCAGGGGTGCTTTGCTCCGTTCTCTTATGGCTCGCCAACTGATCCGAGATTCGCAGCAGTGACACAGCTCTCGACCGGCGCAAACAGCCACTACAACGGCCTGCAAACCACAGCCGAGAAGCGGCTCGGGCATGGGCTGCAAGTCCAGGCGAACTACACATGGAGCCACTGCATCGACACTGTTTCCAATGGCGGGTTCCTGCCCTTTTCGGCGGGGGGAATTCTCTCGCCGATTCCCGGCGATCTCGAGCGCGACCGCGGCCCTTGCGATTACGATGTGCGGCACAACTTCACAGCCAATTACGTCTACCAACTGCCGGTGAAACTGCGGGGCCGCCTTGGGGTGGCGCTGAATGGATGGCAGGTCTCCGGGTCCGTGTTCTGGCGCAGCGGGCTGCCGTTCTCGGTTCTCAGTGCGCCGTATTCCGCGAACGGGGACGCCATCGTCGACGGCAGTGGTCCCCAGTTCGCCAGCGTGGTTCCCGGCGTGCCGCTCTACCAGCACAATCCGATTCCCGGTGTCACCCAGCCTGGCACGATTCAATGGTTGAATCCGGATGCGTTTGTTTCCAGTATTGATCCAAGCACGGGCAAATGCGGCGAAACTGCAAGCCGCTGCCAGTTTGGAGATCTTGGCCGTAACGCTCTACGCGGTCCCGACTTCACATGGAGCGACCTGTACCTTACCAAATGGTTCGCTCTGACTGAGCGCCTGAAATTGCGGATTGATGGCCAGTTTTTCAATCTGTTCAACCACCCAAACTTCGGGCTTCCCGTGCTTGGATACGCCGGCATTCCCGGCAAGCCTTCCACCCAGACAGGTTTTGGCGCCCTAACATTCACCACGTCACCGCCAACCGGGCTGCTCGGGGTTGGACTAGGCGGCGACAGTTCCCCACGCATGATCGCGTTTCAAGCTCGGCTCGAATTCTGACTCGCTAACAAAAGCGGTGTGTTCAGATTTACTCCTCACGCGGCGGGTTAGAATCACGAAATGGGCATTCGTCATCGGCATGCGATTCCTGTGGTTTCCAGCCTGCTTGCGCTCAGTTTGGTATGGGGGGCGGAGCTCGAGTGGCCGAGGTTTCGGGGGCCGGACGCGAATCCCGTAGTTCCCAACGGAAAACTTCCGGAAAAGTGGTCGAAGACTGAGAACGTGGAATGGTCGGCCGAGATCCCAGGCCGAGGGTGGTCATCGCCAGTCGTGTACGGGAGTCGGGTATTTCTCACGACGGTCACGACTGACGGAAAGTCCAAGCCGCCGCAGATTGGGACCGAGTACAGCAATGAGTACGTGGCGGAGTTGATGAAGCAAGGGCTCAGCGAGAAGGAGGTGCTGGAAAGGGTCTGCGCTTGTCCCCTCGGCTGACACAAACAGTTAAGACACACCTCGCCGTTCGATGAAAATTCCTCGACCAGCAAACCGACTGTAGCGCATACTCGGTACCGGTTGGCGAAGCGGAGGCGGGCCATGC
>Ga0209517_10001782_pt1 | contig 31630 bp, 17 predicted proteins | sample PeaSoiMetSII2010_FD_187695 | JGI IMG/M metagenome (GOLD analysis project Ga0209517, IMG submission 187695) | Peat soil microbial communities from Weissenstadt, Germany - SII-2010 (SPAdes) (version 2) | ecosystem: Environmental > Terrestrial > Soil > Wetlands > Peat | place: Germany... | reverse complement strand
GAGCGCTGGCCAGCTAGGCCCTTGTAGTGAAGACCTTTTGGGGCGGGGCCTCGATTTGGGGGCATTTTCGCGTTCTCCCCCCTCGAATCCGCGAAGTCGGGTTAGTATGAGCGAAATAGCCAAAAGCTATAAGTTTCGGCAAAGCTCAGGCTGGCCGAGCGCCGCCTCGCCGATGCTGGTGACGATGTTGGGGATCGTGTAGGCTGCGGCTTTGCCCCCTGCGGTGGGCTGGGAATCGCTCGATAACCTCACCAACGGCGGCCACAACATTGCCCTCGGCTACCAAGCGGGCCTAAACGTCATGGCCGGCAATAACAACATCCAGATCGGCCATGCCGGCAACCCGGCCGACACTGGCACCATCCGCATCGGTGTCGAGGGAACCCAGAGCGGGGCTTACCTGGCCGGCATTTATGGCGAAGCGGTCTCCGGAGCAACTGCAACGGCCGTCTATGTTGATAACTCGGGCCATCTCGGCACGGTTTACAGCTTGGATCTTCCGCTCCCGGCCGGCCGCGGCGAGCCAGACCCCGGCGTGGCCCTGGCGGCCATCCAGGGCTTAAATCAAAAACTGGAAGAGCAATTGAAGAAAAAGGACGCGCAGATACAGGAATTGCGACAGAGCATGGCCGAATTAAAGAAGCAGGTCCAAGCGCTGGCGGAAAAGAAATAGATCAAACTAGCCACTTTCCCGGCCGGTGAGCCGGACCCTCGTCGTGCGTTAGGAGAGACCGAGCAGTCGCCCCTTCACATCACGTACAGCCCGGTTTCTTTGATGATCTCACTCAGCGGAAACGCGACACAGCCACTGGCAAGCCGGTTGTCAATGAATGGGGCAGCGGCGGCAGTGAGCAGGGGGTCTCGCATGCGCTTCTTTACCATTGCGATTGCAGATTGAAGCGTATTTCGCTTCAATCCGCAAACGCAATGGGTCAAACAGATTGTCATATCATGCAAATGTCATTGGCAGTCCGAGCCTGATGGTTTCGACCGAGCGCGGGCTCCAGGAAGCCCCCAAAGAAAGCTGCTTTCCCTCAGACCGGATTTGAAACATCCTGGTTGGCCTGCGCAGGGCGCGTCTCCTGCTGAGAGAAAGTGCAGTCATGAGTGAGTACCAATATTACGAATTCGCGGCCATCGACGGACCGATCTCTGACGAAGGCCTGCGGTATGCCACGGGTTGTTCCAGCCGCGCCAATGTGTCCCGCGTCCGCTGGCAGAACACCTACACCTTCGGCGATTTCCACGGGAGCGTTGACACCCTGCTCAAGCATTACGACGCCCACTTCTTCATCGCCAACTGGGGCACGGTTCGTCTGGGTTTGGCCTTTCCAAAAGGCGCCATCGACCCGGAGGTGGTGGCGCCATATCTTCGGGGAGGCGAACGGGACGAGGAAACGTTGACGGTCAAGGAAATCGGCAATCGGTGCATTATTTGGTTCGAGCGCAACGAAGAAGGCGGATGGGGGTGGACAGAAGGCGAGGGCTCCATCGACCAGCTCATCGGGGTCCGCGAGGAACTGATGCGCGGCGACTACCGGGCGTTGTTTCTGGGATGGCTGGCTGATTTCGATCCGGACGAGTGGCGGGATCCCGAGGACGGCGCGGTTATCATGCCGCCGATTCCAGCAGGACTCGATCATCTCAGCCCCGCGCTGGCGGCACTAACGGAACACTTTCCTGTGGATTGTGATGCGCTCGCTGTAGCTGCCGGACTGTCTAAAGCCAGCACACCGGACCGTATCCCCATAGCCGCAGTTCTTGAGAGACTTTCCGCGTCCGAAATGCGCGCAATGCTTGCACGGGTGGCCGAGGGTGGTGGGCCGGGCGTGATGACCGAATTGAACCGGCTGTCGCATCCACGGGTGCAAATCCCGGTGGGCCAAGCCATGAGATGCACGGATTTTGCCGCCAAAACCATCGAGACCCGGGAAGTACGGCAGAGGAAGGAGGCCAAAGCAGCGGCGGCAAAGCGACAACGCGAGGCAGAGCTGCGTAAGCAGCATCTTGCCTCGATCATGCAGCGCGCAGACACTCTATGGTCGGAGCTCGACCCTCTCATGGATCAAAAAATTGCTTCGGCCTACGACCAGGCCGCGGCCCAATTGCAGGAACTGCGCGACGCATACACACAGGCCGGTGACAGCGGCGCCTTCCAGCAAAAGCTCACCGCATTTCGACTTCGCTATTCAAATCGCCCGGCTATGCTGCGCCGGATTGAAAAACTCTGACGATGGCAACGAAGCCCGTCCAAATCGACCGTGACAAGCTCCGCGCGGCGGTTCGCAAGCTCGGAAACGAGTACATTTTCTACATGTTGGACGACGCCATCGAGCTTTTGCGCCCTACCAAGCTCTACAAAATCGCGAAGAAGTACCTCGACTTGAAGGGGCTGCGCCCGGACACAGAGGAGGCGACGAAAGCGAGCCTGCTTTCGGAGGTGAAGCGCTTTGAGAAGGCCAGTTTGGCCGGCGAGTGTTACGAGTCATTCTCCGTCAATTCCAAGAACTGCACGCAACAGTCCTCCGGGACGAGCGCGTGGATTGCCGAGTACCGTCGGCTCCTGGATCGCTGTGTGATCAGCGCAATGAAGAGTAATCCGACAGAGGTGCGTCAGGCCATGGACATCCTCTTCGGCCTGCTGAATCACCTCGATGAAGGCAACGACGATGTCATCTTTTTTGCGGACGAGGGCGGCTCCTGGCAGGTCGGAGTGGACTGGGCCAGAGTGTTGCCGGCTTGGTTCAAGGTTCTCTCGGCCACAGCGGAGGCCGGAGGAGTATGCCAAGCTGATCACGGGTAGGTTAGCCGAGTTTTGCCAGCACCGAAGTAATTCCACGGGCCGGAATCCGCGCTCGAACCGAGTTGCCCGCGAGTTTCGCCATGGATTTCGGCAGCGGACGCTCCAGCAGGTCCACCTCGTGAGCGGCTTCAATCTTAGCGAAGGATCGGAGATCAAACCCAATCCGCGCCGTGAGTGGCCGCTCGGTCGGATTAAAAAGCCGGACCACGACGCCGCTGGAATCCTCCGCTTTCTTGATCGCACTTAGCACGACGGTATCGGGCTGGACTTGCACAAAGCGACCCGCCGCGGGCAGCGGGCCTTTGTGGATGTCGGTCCCTATGACACGAACGGCGTGGTTGAACTCTTGGCCGATGTGTATCGCTTCGGACACGGTCATTTCCTTCGCCCAAGGCTGCAGCGCGGCATGGATTTCGTGCTGGCCGATCTCCGGCAGCGGGTCCGGGTCGTAGCTGCTGCGGATCAAGGTGAGCCGCAAGGTGCTGCCATCGAGGGAATGGCCGTACTTGCTGTCATTGAGCAGCAGACAGCCGACGCGCTTTCCGCCGGCTTGACCCGTCACCTGGGCCCAGTTGAGAGCGGGGACTTCCTCGCCGCGGGTTAGGGAGCGGTCAATGGCGCCGAAGGGAATCTCGTAGCGGGGTTGCGCATGGGTCAGCGCCAGAGGGAAGGCGAAGCGCAAGGTCGGAATGCCGGTGTGGCGGGCGCCGCGCTGGAGCCAAACGCCTTTGAGGTGTAGATAAAGCTTTGGATCGCCGGCGCGCAACTCGTAGGTGAGGGTGAGGCTCGAATCATGGATGCGCAGATCCAGTTCGATGGCTGCCTTGTATGGGCCCAAAAGCGTCCGCCTCAGGGCCATCAGGGCAGGGCTCTCGGCTGGCCCGGTGTGATCAACACACCAGGCGCTCATGTTGTGAGGCATCTCGACGGCGTACTCCAAGGTGGCGGTTCCCGCCTGTGAATTGATGAGCCAATGGCCGCTCTGCTTATCGAGCAACGAGCGGATTCCTCCGCTTCTGGTGTCGATTTCCAGGCGCAAGTGCTCGTTCTCCAAACCCTCCACGCCGCGTTCAACAAAGGCATACGGGCAGTGGTGTACCGCCCCGATTTGCTTTGCCACCGGAGTCGGAGCCGGGACCGGTTCTTCGGTGATAAGGTATTGAGCGTACCCCAGTCCGGGCACCTTCACCGGAAACGCCAGCGTCACGAAGTCGTGACCCCAGTAATTCCCGCTCGCCACGTGCTGAGGAGCAAGAATCCCTTCGGCCAGCCCTCGCACCGCGAAGGAACGCGCTTTGAATGGCCCGCCGCCTGGCGGAGAGTTGTCCCAGATCGTTGCTTCCACGATCTCAGCGCGGTCCCGAGCGGTCGGATTAAACAGAATCAGCGGACGCGGACCGTGCCCGGCGCTTTGTTCCGAGCCGGACAGTGCACCATCGGCCGAGTGAAATCCCACGCCGCCGCCGAGCCCGCTGGAAATGCGCGAGGCGGGCAACGCCGGCAATTTGGCCTCACCGGCCCTCGAGGTGTCCACCCGAGCGGCCAGAAATCGCAACGCCTCCAGCTCAGTCTGGCTCGTGGTGGCCATCGTCTTTTGGAACAGGCCGTGCGTGTAGGTTCGGGTGTCGTGCACGCCGGAGCCGGGGAGGATGTCGTGAAAGTGGGAAAAAAGCGTGTCGTGCCAGGCCTCGACGAGTGCGTCACCCGGATAGCGAAGGCCGGACGAACCCCAAGCCAGGCTGGTGGCCAATTCCGCGTCCACCAAGCGATTCTCGGCAAAGCGGTTGGCTCGCTTGATCAGCGTCTCGGTCGTGTAGCAGCCGGTAAATTCGGTATTGAACTCGCCGGTCAGCACCGGCAATTGCCCCGCCTGATCCTCCAGGCGTTCATAAAACGTCCGCGCGGTGGAGAATCGGATGGCCGGAAATATTGGCCAGGCGTTCATGTCGATGGCGCGCAGGATATCGCGCCGGGTTGGTCCGCCGCCATGATCCCCGACACCATAGACAAACATGTAGTCACGTCCGCCGGTCAGTTTGATGAACTCGAAGAAATGCGGCAGGAGGTCCGGTGTGATCTGGCCGTTGTAGCCGGCTTTCATGTCGTTGCGGACCAGCACGCGCGAGCCGTCCGGACCTTCCCACCAGAAAGCGCCTGGTTTTTCGGAGGTATAGATGCCAGGCCGGTGCAGGTAGAGGTATTTCACGCCGCCACGCGCCAGGTAGGTCGGCACCGTGGCCGCGTGGCCGAAGGCATCCGGCGCCCACTCAATGGGAACATCCTCCGGGCGCAGGGCAAACAACTGCTTCATGTAGGCGCGCGCGTAGAGCAGATGCCGGCAGAGGCTCTCCCCACTGACCATATTCTTGTCCCCCTCAACCCAATGGCTAGCGGTGACCTCCCAGCGGCCTTCCTTGACGCGTTGGGCGATGCGCTGCAACAGGTCCGGCCGATGACGTTCGACGATGGCGTAGGCGCTCGCCTGGCTTTGCGAAAATTTGAAACCGGAGTACTCGTCCATCAGCCGCAGCACGGTCGTAAACGTGTCCACTGTCACCGCCACGGTCTCCGGCCACGACCACATCCAATTCATGTCAATGTGGCCATGGCCAATGCAATGAACTGTGTAGGACTTGGCCACTTTGCCAATGGGCAGGAGGGCCGTTTCGATTTTCACGACTCCATCGGGAATGGCCTCGAGCCTTCCGCTGGTCAGTGCGGCGTTGATCTGCGCGTGCCCTTGGGCAATCAAGCGCCGCCAGCCAGCCGCTTGCGAGGGGTGCAGCCCACAGAGCTGCTCCGCAAAGGCCAGCTCGGCTTCCACGCGTTCCGCCCAGTGCCGGACGTTTGCCGAAGCATTGTCAAACAAGGCGGGCCAGTTCGTCACGGTCATAAAGTTTGTTGCTCCTCATAAACCCTGCTCACCGTAATACTGCAATGGTTGGCCAGTGAGGCGATTCACAGATTCGGTCTTTGAACTTCCAGAGCTTTTGCGCGCACGGGTGGCGACGTCTTGAGATCCTCCAACTTACCGCGACGGTAAACCCCCTCGACCACCGTCCCGTAGGGTGCGTGCAGTTTGAATTCGACATCCCAGTCTTTCGGCCAGGCTGGAAGAACCAGCAGTCGGCGGCCGTCGGACTGCAGCAACATGGTTTGCAACGTCATCATCCCCGCCCCGGCACCGTCCATATCTGGAACCCAGTCGTGTGCCGGCCCCCAGAAGGTCGGAAAACGGGCGTCCACATTGAAATCGGCAAAGCGCTCGGTGACATACCGCTTGGCGTCTTCGCTTAATCCCAGGCAGGCAGCATGCAGATCATCGTGCTGCCAGCACTTGTGCCCGGCAAAGCGGCGGTGGCGGTAGGTGTCGCGCCCGAGCTTCAGGTCCGGCTTGCCGACGCCGATGAGCCGGTACGGGAACACCGCGTAAAGCTCCGGGTTCTCCAGGTTCTCGGCCTTGCCCGGAATCTTCTCGGCCGGCACGAGGACGGTCTGTCCGTGCCATCGCCGCCTGGGCAAATCGGGCAGTTCGCTCAAAAAGTGGCGCCATGCTTGCTTGCGCGTCGGCGAAACGATTTTGTCATCCAGGTTGACGAGGCCGTCCAGCACCCACTTAAGGCCGGCGATCTCGGTCAACGGATTGCTGACGTGATGGTAGGTCTCGATCGCGTTGCCCTGCTCGATCCAAATCTTGCCCTCCTTATCGCGGCTGTAATGCTTATCGAAGAATAGAATGAACTCCTCTGCCAGCGGCAACAACATGGTCCGGGCAAAGGTTGCGTCTTCGGTCAGCGAATAGTAGTCCAGCATCATCGCCAGCAGCTCGAGCATGCCGGTGAAGTGATAGCGGAAATAAACGTTCTCGATGAGAGAAGGATGCCGGCCGGTGCGGTCGTAGCCGTAGCTGCCGTTCAGGTAGGCTCCCCAGAAGTAAAAATTCTCCGGGAAATACGCCCCCGCATGATCGAAATAAACTTTGGTGCGCAGCCTGGCCAGCGGCAATGCGTCGAGGAACATTTTGAAATACGGCAGCATCATCTCGAAGTCGCCGCTGGCCAGCATGGGCCAATACATAAACCTCGTGTTCTGCAGGACGTAATTGCCGCCCCACCGCCGAAAATCCGCATCATGCGGCTCATCGAACCATCTCCCTTCAAAATTGAAAATTGAACCGTTGTACTTGATCGGAAACCGCCCGCGCCCCGCACACGCATTCATAAAACGGGAGAGCACGTACCCGCGGCTGACGATTTCGGCATCGGCGTCCCCGCTTACCCAAATCCAACTGCGCTGCCAGAATTGTCGCCACCAGGACTCATGTTCCTGGCGAGCCCGAATCAGAGGCACGGCATTGGTCTGCCGGATCTGGCGCTCCAGCGCCGCCACCCACTCGCCAGCGGCTGCGGTTTGCGTGAGGGGATGGACCGAAATTGTGCAATGCTTCAAGGGCTTGCTGGAACGCAGAAGAACGCGAGTTTCGCAGACCACTCCCTCGCCTTCGATCGCCCCGCCGAAAGTCAGGCCCAGCAAGGGGTCTTTGGCCTCCTTCATCAAATCCGACAGGCTCTGCAGCTTCAGCGTCTCGGCCCAACAGGAGCTTTCGTTGCGGTGATACCACAAGATCCGGTTCGATAAATCCGGCACGATCGTGTCGGGCGTAGCGTACAGTTGCCGTCGAAACTTCCGCTGCACCGCCAGCAGGCTGTCAGTGAACGTAGGACACTCGGTCATGAGGGCCAGCGGGAACAACTCGGTAGCCGGCAGCGCTTTGGCTAATGGTTCCTGGAGTGGTTCAGTTCGCCACACTTCCAAAGCTGCCCGCACCGAAAAGCTGCGGGAGCTTGAAGTCTCAATGCGTATGACCGGGCGGTTCGCGTCAATCCAGACCCGAATCGAGAGAGCGCCTGCTTCAATTACGATGGCGCCGCGCTCCAACATCAGTGCCTGTGAAAAACGGGGGCTTTTTTTGAATGGATTCGGCGAGAAGCTTAGGCGGAGCCGGCCTAGCTTTAGCAAGTTGGCGAACTCGCTCCACGCATCGGTTTTGCTGAGCAGCAGGAGGAGGTCCCCGTTGGGTTCCATCCAGACATTGGCCCCGATATCGCCGTTGCCCAGCGGCATCGAGCCGGAAGAATCGCAGCTCGGTGAATCCCAAACCACGTTGTATTTCTTCAACCAGTTCATTTTGGGAGTACATCCAGCAGCAAGTGCGCGCGAGGCGGAAGCGCGGCGACGACGATGCCATGGGAGTGAGCTCGAGCTTTGCCAGTCCAGAAATCGTGCAGAACGATGCGCTGCTGCGCCAGACCGACTTCAGCCAAACTGAGCGCGGTGCTTTGGGTCGCGTCGCCCCAATTGAAGAACGCGATGGTCGCGATCGCCCCGAACCGTTTACGTGTATAGCTTCCCCGGGCATGATACCGTACTAGCACGCACGGAAGCGGGCGGCCGAAAAAGGCTTGGGTATCCGGGCATCGGCAGCTTCCACCCTGATCACAGCGCTCAACCAACCGCCGATACTCGCTTAACAGTGCGGCATCGAACTGTTCCACGGGACCAGAAAACTCAAGCATTCCAGAGGTCATATAGGCAAAAGCCAGGCGGGAGCGACGTTCGACCGCCGGAAATCCGGGGGCCCCCAGGCAACTATCAATGTTGCCGAACCAGGTCCGGCGGCTATTGGCCAGGATTCCGGGCAAAAGCCACGAGCAATTGCGCACATGGTAATCCCAGGCACCGCGATCAATATCAATGCCCGCGCGATAGGCATCGAAGCCATCAACGGCCAGGAACGGGTTACCCAAAGGACAAGAGACGCCATGCAGGAAATAGCCCCGCGGACCGAGCTGGGAACGCATCATACTTATCATCCAGCGCTTCCACTCGGTGCCTGTTCCGCCATGGCGATACTTGGCCTCCGCGTGATCGAACATCCAGGAAAAGAAGTCGAGCTTAATCCCCTCGAAGCCCCATTCCCGCGTGATCAACTGGATGCACATTTCCATGAATGCGCGGGCTTCCGGTACAGAACAATCGAGCATATGGTGCCCAACGTCTTTAATCGGCTGGCCGTCTCGATCCATGAGCAACCATTCGGGATGTTCACGCTTAATGGGACCATCGAGGTCCACCCGCGGACTCCACCAGAGAGCCGGACGCAAACCGCGCATCCGGCAGGCCTTGACAAAACCTTTCGGCCCTGAGGGGAATCGGCTCAAATCCCAGGACCGGCTGCCATCCGGATAATAAGGGTCCACTTCCGGAGTAGCCTGCCCGCCTGGCAGGGTGGGAGGCTGATACCCATGGTCGAGTTGAAAGAATCCACCGCCCTGCACTTTTGCGACGACGTCCATGCGTTTTAGGCAGTCGGCTTCGGTCACATTGGTGAAGACGCCATAGTTCCAGGTGCAATAAACCGGTTCGCGGTCCAACCGGCTTTGTGGCCCGATAAAGGTGTGCCGCGCTGTCAATTCTTCCATGTAACCTTGGTACACCTGTTCGGGCCGAGCCTGCACCAGCAGGAAAACAGTTGTCTCCAGTTCGACCTCCTGGCCGGCAGGCACAACCTCCTCGCACCCGCCCATCCAAGTGAATTCGCTGCGGCGGTCCGCCCAAGCGTCTGACCGGGAGGGCAGGCCCAAATGCCAGGAGATCAGATGCCGCTGTTGGGACAAAGCACCTTCAACGAGCCAAAAACGGCTTTCCGTCTGGCCAAGGATAAGGGCCGGCAAAGGGCCTTGCGACTGGACACCCAGGTGCAGGGGCTTGGTTGGCAGCGACCGGACAAACGGGAACTGAACCCGCGAATGTGGCAGGTTCTCATAACGCAGGTTGTCCGTGTGCGCAAAGAGCGCCAGGCCACAGGCGGCTGGATGCTGGTAGCGCAGTCCCGGTTGGTCCGGTCCGGCACGGAAACCATAGCCCGTGAAAGCCACACCCGTCGTGCCCTGATTCTGCAACACGGGCGTCACCGTCCAACCGTGCCCGGTGGGAGAGGGCTGCACCCGCAGACACAACTTCAATTGCGGTGTGAGGTGCCCTTGCCAAAGCAAACCCTTACCATTCTGCGGAACCACTGCGCCGGAAGTCGCGACCAGTGGCCGGCCACTCACGACGAGGTAGAACTGCTGCCCAAACCAGCCCATTTGACCCGCTGAATCCGTGATGGAAAGAAGTCCGGAGATGCTGTCGGCTTTGGCACGTAAGACGGTCCGTGTCCAGGCGCGAGCACCATCTCCCCTGACCCGCGCCTTCTCCAACTGACCCCGAACGGATATTCTCGCGCTGGCCTTCCGTGCGCGAGAAGTCCTGGGCGTGGCGGTCCCACTCGCCGGTTGTTTGTAGTGTCGAAGTGTGGCTGACAAAGTCGATTCTTTCGTTCTCATTTTATTCTATACACAGCGTCTCCTATTCTCGCGCAAATACGGTGATTTTAGGCGAAAAACGCGATGTTTTACTGTTCACTATCCACATTTATTTATGTCGCTGAGTATAGGATTACCAAACGAAAATCGTGCCGTTTTACGGTGAGGTTGGCGATCCGGCCGCCGGCAAAGGAAAAGGCAGTATCGGTTTCTAAATCAGTCGCTTTGTCGCAGCCAGGAACCGTGATGTCGGCCTGGACATCCGACGGGCCGGGATTAACGACCACCAGCGAGAGTCGTTTCGGAGAGTCCATCCGGTAGGCGGTGATCAGGAGACCAGGCTGGCTTGCCGATGCCACGGCTTGCGAGCGCCAGTAGGGAATCCACGTGGCTGACTCATCCAGGGCCCCGACCTTGCGAAGCAGATCCGTGCATGGATTACCCCCTTCCAGCCCGAAGACGCCGTTGTCATGTAGCAGGGCCAGCGCCAGCACGGTCCGGGCACGGTGGTCTTTGAAGTTGATCGGGATGTTCATGCAATTCTGAACCGGGATGCCCGAATACTTCCCAATCTGCATCCGGTACCGATCCACGCCCCAAGCGTCAAACATGTCGTCCAAATCCGATTCCAAATAGAGCGACTCGATGGCGCAAAGCCGCGTCAGCCAGGGAACTTGGAAAACGACGCCGGGGGCATAGACGTTGTTCGCGTCGGGAAGGTCGAGTTCCTGGACGACGCGGGCGAGCCGATGATAAAACGCGCGGACAAGAAATAGGTTTGACCGCGGCTCCCGCTGCCCTTCGTCATTAAGATACATTTCGCCTCTTTCCAGTGAATTGCCTTCCGTCAGCCCGGCCCAGTCCCACCAATGGCCGCCGGCGAAGGCATTCTTGGCCTGTAGATAGAAATGGTAGGCCTTGAAGTCATAGAAGCTTTGTACCCCCGGGTCCATGCCGAAAACCGTGCGCTGTTCCGGTTCGGGCCAGATGGAATTGCCGTGTTGGTCTTTGTAGCCCAGCAACGAGCCATCAGGACTGACCGGCGGATCGGACACGCCCACCCACTCGCCGGCGAAAACCTTCAGCTCCGGCTGGAGATAGCCGATCATGTCGTTGCAATAACTGGCGTATTCGTGCCCCTTTTGCACGAGCCACCGGCCTGTGTCATCGCGCGGCGGTACCGGCGTGAGCGGGAAGTCGCCGGGTGCCGGCTTGCCTTTGAAATCAAACGGCTTCGCCGCAATCCAATCCTGCCATTGCTGATCATCCATCGGAAGGGTGAAGCAACCGATCGTACCCCACCAACCGGTGATGCCAATATGCATCCGATCGTTGTTCCACTGCATGGCTCGGGCATCCGGCGGCAACGGTTTGCAGGGAACAGCAAACACGGCAAAACGGATGTGGCGCGGGTGATCGAGCACGACTGTTCTGTTGAGGAAGGCGATTCGAAGGACGGTGGCGTTTTTTCGTTTTTCGATAAAGACATGCGGCTGATTGGGGTCCAGCCAGAAGCCTTCGTAGGAGTCGGTGTACCAATAAAGGCCGCGCTCGCCGTTGCCCAGGTAGAGGATGTAAGGACGCGAAGTGCGATCGGAAAGATTATTCCACAGCTCACCTTCTTGAGGTTGACCGGTCCAGGGATGATCTTTCTTGTAGAGCAACATGCTGTCGCGCGAACTGTAGGAATAACAGGTATCCACCGGATCACTAACAGGAATCTCAAGTTCAAGCCGGTCCAAACTGGTCTTGCCCTCCGGCACAATCTCCAAGTTGACGAGATACTGCCCGGTGTATTCCCCTTCGCCCGCCACTTTCAAGGTCAACCCGGCCAATCGGCTTTCGGCGACGCCGGTGAGCCGCGTTGGCAAAGAGGTCCCCGTCCATGCAAACGTCTTCTCGGCCTCGCCTAACTCGATGGACTTGCCATTCTGCCTGGCCACCAGGCGAATCGGCGCGGTCAGGATGTTTCGCCCGGCCTCCTCCGGCACGAGCTTGTTGCGAATGCCAGCCACCAGGCCGGCGTCAGTGAGCTGAATTTGATTACCAATGGTTTCAAACCCGCGATTGCCGCTCTGGATCGGGAGGTAAGGTTTGACCACCGTCTCATCTAGACCACCGGTGAATTTTTGAAAGGGAAAGATCTTTTGCTCGAAGGTTTTATTCTTCGAGATGAGCGCCTTGCCGTCGGCGTCCTGAATTTCCATCGAGATGTCATACGTGCCTTCGGCAAGTTGCCGAAAGCCAAAGGCCAACTCGGCTGTCCCATCCGCACGAAACGGCGTCGAGTTGTTGCCGGTCAGTTCGCCGCCTTGCCGCCCGAACGAGGCACTGAGAAAGCGGGCTGCCTTCTCCAGCTTGCCGTCGATGCCCAGAATCCCAACATCCGCGGTGACTTTCAGGCGCTTAAAGCTGGGCAAGTAGGCGAATTCGAGCTTGGGAGCGACCGGCTTCCGAGCATCGCTGAGGTTTTTGAGGTACCCCTTGACACTCGCGCTCTGGGCGTTCCGCAGCGGCGTGTCATTCTTGTAATAGACCGCGCCAGAAGCAGCATCGGTGATCTCGAAATAGACGCGGCTGTCTTTGTCACCCAACGCCAGGCCGGAAGCGGTTACGTGCTCGGCCTTGGATTCGCCCGACTTGAGCGCCACTGGCTTGGCTTCGTCCAGCAGGACAGTGCCATCAGCAGCCACAATCTTCACGCCGATTCTTACCGCAACTTCCTTTCCCTGGGGATTGAACGCCTTGAAGGTGAAGTCCGGATTGCCGTTCATCCAGTCGCCCACCCCGACAAACTGGATGGCCACCGCTTTAGAATCGAAGAGGATTTTAGGAAAACGGTGAAACTGCAACCAGGTGGCCGCCACCCAAGCATAGTAATTTCCGCCGGGGTCCTGCGCTGAAACGAGCTGCATCACCCAGCTGTCGCCATCCTGGATCCTGCTGACGCCAAGGTCTTTGATAGGAATCGCAATTTCCTGATCCCAGGAGTCCGCAGTGTAGGTCGATTTTACTCGCGCGCCGGTGTCATAATCGAAGCCCGTCAGCCCGATGGCATAGCGCACCTTCTGGTCGCTGACGATGTCCCAAGGGTTCGTCATGAACTTGTAGAAGTGGCCTGACACGGCTTTCTCGCGTTCGATGGTGCAAATCTCAATCTCGGTGTGGTCATCCCAAAGAATGGACTTGCCCGCCACCTGTTCCTCGGCCTCGGGTTTGGTCTTGCACACCGCGCGCAGCGATCCATTGGGATAGACCGGATAATGAAAGGCCAAATAGAAGTTATTATCGTCGTATCCGACGTACCAGACCGGTTGCAAAGACTGCGGCAGTGACATCGCGGAGTCGAAATTCGGAAAGGCCGTCACCGCGGTTGCACCCTGCCATTCTTCCGGGTCGAGCTTGCCGTCAATCACCGGCGGCCTCCTGAACTTGGGAATCCGCAGGATCGGTGGCGCAAGCTTATTCGTTACTGTTTCCGCAGGGCTGGCGCTCCAGGCCGTATAAGCTGGCGCAGCGGGCGTTGGCGCCGCGCAAACAGCCGGTGCCAGCAAAGCCAGCCCCAGACCGGCCACGAAGGTTTTCATTTGATTGATCATTGGTTCTCCGTCTCCGTCTTCCGCGCAGCCACCGCCTCGTCGAGATTGCTCATCATCGTGTCGAGTCCGTACGGACCACGCCGCACCCCATTGTAATCCGAGCTGTCCGGACAGAGCAGTTCGAGTTTGCCGGCCTGAGCCGGCAGGTCGAGCACGCTCCACTGCGAGTAACCGGCGACGGGATCATAGACGTAAGGCCACCCCTGGTAGCCGACCTTGGCGATCAAGGCCGCGCGCGCAGTTCCCGCCAACAATCGATCGGTTTCCGTGGGATTGTAGTAGGCCACCACCAAGGCCATTTTTTGGCGGTCGAAAAGAATCGCCTTGCGAATGGCCGGGTCGCCCAAGTCCACGCTCTCGCAGGCTTTTTGGTCGAGATAGACGAACTGGTTGGTGGTTGCTTGCATCGCGCTGACCACCCTTCCGAGCCAGCGCTCGTAGAGCTGATGCCCACCAGCGACCGGGTGAAGTCCAGGCCGGTCCAACAGTTGCCGCGCCAACGCGGTCACGGTCACCCGACTGTCCAGCGTGGATTGCGCGGGCAAACTCGGTTGGGCGATTGCGTTCTTTGCGGCAAATCTCCAGCGCTGCGGGAAGGCAAGAATCAAGCGAAAGTCATTCGCCGGAATGAACAGCCGCAGTGCGCCGTCCCGGGTCTCGACCTCTTCGCCAGTCTCGGCATCATAATAATGCTCCCAGTCGCCACCCTGAAGCGCGATGGTCTCAACCGTGTCCGTGTGGCCTTGATTGGAGACGACAAACAACCCCCTTCCTCGGGCAGCGTAGGCCGAAACCAGCGTGGTGGGCTGGGCAGTGGATTTGAGCAGCCGATTGCGGTAGTAGGGATGCCAGACTATCGTTGGGTCATCGAGCCAGAAAACATCCAGCGCCGCCAACCAGCGCCGCCAGACTTCCGCCCCGTCGGTCCGGGCGAAATCAGTCAGGTCGAGAAGGAACAAGCGGCTGCTGACCGCACGCCAGTATTTGTAGGTGGCGCCGCGCGCCGGCTCCTGGTAAAGCCAGCCCAGATTGATGCCCCACTGCTTGGACAGCCACACGCGCATCGCCCCGAGACTAAGTTTGTCGGATTCGAGATATTCCCCATAGAGCGCGCGCCGGCAGAAACTGCGGCCAGGCTGTGAGGCGCCGCACAGGTTTGGATAAACGTACACCGCATTGGTCGCATTGTCCTCGACCATCAAATGGGCGGCTCGTCGTTGAAATTCACGGGCAGCCCAGGTATAGCTGGTTGGCTCTTTGGTGCCATCCTCCCGCTCATAGCCAAAGCCGACTGCCGGCTCGTATGAATAGCCATACGGCGGATTGTCCTGATAAAGTCCCGCCACGCCGCAGTGCCTGACGATCTGGTCCAGCCACCAGGCCCGATAATCCCGATTCGAATCGCAGGTGTTGGAGGCGGACTCGACTGCCACGTAGCGATCACTTAGCCCCAAGGCACACATCCACTCTGGGAGCGAGCCCAGGTTCATCCGGTCCCAACCCATTTCGCTGCCCCACTCGTGCCAGAATTGGTGATATTCGGGCGTCCCTCCGCATTCCGAACAGCTCGAGGCCGAGGCGCAAATCACGTCGTAATCCACCCGCACCTTGCCCAGCATTTCCTCGTTCTTTGCCAGGTCCAAAAACCGACCGTAAGTCGGGTAGTAAATGCCAATGCCCCAACCGTGATGGAAGTAGTGCCCATGTTTTTGATATGTCCCAACGAGCGGATCACGCCTGGAAAAGGTACGCCACAGGCGGAAGTTCTCCAGCATGGGTTTAAACGGTGAGGCCTGGAGCGCAAACCGGAACTTGCGCTCGTGCGTCAACCTCAGAGGTTTGTTCACCAACCACACGCGCAGCACCACAGCTTGGTCCTCGCGCTCGAGCGTGACTGCCGGCAGCGCGTCATTGTTATGTGTGCCTTCGTCGGACGCGCATGAATAAGCGATACCGCGCTCGTCGTTGCCCACCCAAAGGTAAGGCGGCATGTTTCCCTTGCGGCGTTCGGGCTGGTACGTGAAGGTTTTGGAATCCCAGAGGCGGCCTGGCTGCGAAGCGAGAAATCCGGTGCACTTGTCCCCCTCCACTCCTGCCCAATCGCGCGCCGTTTCGATCAAGCTCGCGCTTTCCGCCCTAAGCGGAATCTCCAGGCGCAGGTCCGGCATGTCCGTCTCCCCCGCTTGCGGACCGAAGTTCACCTCAAACTGATAGAAGCCGTCGTAATCCAGCTCGCCCGTCGCGTGGACCTTGATCCCAGCTCCGAGGAAACTCTGCTGGTAATCAACCTTGCCGTTGCCATGCCTCTGCAACTCAACCTTGCCGCCGGCCAGCGGCGTGTCGCCCGACATCAAGCGGACCGGCCGCGCCAGGATGTCCTGGCCGGCAGCCACCAAGCTCTCGACCAAGCCTGCGCCGCCGTGCCGGTAGGTTCGCTCCCATACAGAAACCGCACCGGCCTCGATGACCGGCACCGTGAATGGGGGCACGACGATGTCGCTCAACCCCCGTTTGGGGGCGCTCTCGAAGGGCATCACTTTGCGCGTGAATCGCTCACTCTTGCGGCTGATTTCCCTCCTGTGATCATCCGTAATGACGGCATCCAATTCGTACCTCGCACCGTCGGGCATCGGGCCAACCCTCAGGCTGCCTTCCAATTTCCCTCCCTCTGGCAGGCGATTGGTTTGCGTCAGGAGCTCCGTGCCATTGCGCCGGACGGCGAGCGTCAGGTGGACCGCGCTGGGAATCGCCTCCATCAACGCGCGACAATCAATCGAGTAATCAAATTGCCCCTTGGACGGATAAGGCCCCGTCAGGAAAGTGAACTCCTTGGCGAAATAAGCTTTCAGCCAATCGCGCTCCCCGGGGAAGCGCCGCCAGTAAGGAACGAATTGATCATAGATGACGGCCTTGAATTTGTCGTCCGTCACTGTGACGCGGCCAACCGTATCTCGTTCGGTCGGGCCGGCCAGCTCGGTCCGAACGTTCAACGGCTCGCTGAACCCAAAACTCTCTTTCGCCTTGGCTACGAGGTTCTGGCTCACCTGGCCGATTTCCTTGTCCCCTCTGTACCGATGAGCCTCCAACGTCAGCGGCACCGGCTCGCTGTCGCTGTTACACGTCAGGCTGGCGACCCGGAAAACGCCCTTTTCTAATTCGGCCTCATCGAGCAGATGGAAGTTGAAATTAGCCCGCCGCTCGCGGTCAAACCGCACGCGCGCGAAACGCGCGGTGTCGGTGAAGGAATCAGTAGGTGACAGAATCCCCGTAATCTTGGGCTCGGCATACCTGATCGCGCATTGAACGCCCCACACATCACCATTGGCAGGAGGACCTCCGAACGCCGAAAAGGGAATTTGCGCGCAGCCCATCCAGACATGCGACCGGTTCCACCACAGTCCATCCGAAACCAGCGTGCCATAACGCACCTGCACATTCCACGGCTGATGAACCTGGCCTAACTGTGGCAGATCCTCGTCAACGCGAAACACGCCAGCCGCATTCCCGACCATGCGATAGACTGGTCCACGCGAATGGCCCTGAGTGTCGCGCGGCTCGATCAAGATCTCGAAAATATCATCGGTCAACAAGTCGCCTCGCGAACCCGTCACCGCCGCTCGAGTCCTGCGACCATAGGGACAGGGGAAGTTGACGACCACCCTCAGATTTTCGTCATCAAAGCTCAAGCGGAGAATCTCCTGCTGGCCGAAACTGGGGAAGCCGAGTTGGCCGGTGGCCCAGGGCGAAGGAGCATCCAGTGAAAAGGGCTCGTTAGCGCTGGGAAATCCAACTTGCCCGGTCGCCTCATCCACGAACGCGCCGAACCCGGCCAAGCAACCTAAGTTGTCCTGCAAGCCCAGCACCTTGCCTACTGGCGGCAGGAGCGTCGGCGTCCGCGCCAGGGCGAGAAACGGAGTTGGATAAGCCCGCAGGCCATTGCTCAAGCGGGGCAAAGCTGCAATGGAAATATCTGTTCCGGGCTGCAAACTGGCAGCTGCGGATACAAGTCCAACCGCTGCGGACGCGAGACCTGCCGCGATGACACCAACGCCGTTACCACGCCAATGCATTCGTATCGCTGTTGGCGACGGTGCCTGTCGGGTAGGAAAGGCCGTTTTCGGAACAGGTGAATCTTCCTGAAATCGGCAGCTTCATAAGCTGGCCATGCCCATCCGCGTATAACACATTCATCGCCTGACCATGAATCTTATAATACCAGATATCTCCTAAACCGAAGGTATAATCACAAACTGTATCCGCAGGATAATTGGGAATGGAGCGCACGGGAGCATCACAAAGCAAGACCACCATCGCCGGGCCCGGCGGCGGTATGGTTTCGATCTTCACGATGTAGGTATGACCATCTGAACTGGGCGGAGCAGCCCCACTAAACCAATTCAAAGCGTAGTTGCAGTTGTTGATGGGATCATAGTGACAGTTGGGGCGCGCCGGACAAAAGCTGTTTGTGGCGTTCATGTAACCATTTCCATAACCGGTGAGCGCTAAAGTGGCGGACCATTCAATGGTCCAATTTGGATTGACACCCATACCGGCCGGCTGCCATCCCATCGGCGGCGGCAGCACGCCATCATGGTCGTAAGAATAGAACAAAAGTAAGGCATAAAACTGACGCAAGGTGTTCATGCAAGAGGTTTGCCTGCCCTTGTCCTTGGCCCTGGCCAAGGCGGGCAGCAACAGCGACGCCAGGATTGCAATGATCGCGATCACCACCAAGAGCTCAATCAGGGTGAAGGCCCCTTTCACCCGGCTTCGCCGGCCCAAGTTCTGTCTCTGCGCCTTCAAGGTTGCTATTCGGTTCATCTTGATGCCTTTCTCCGCCCTCGCGGACGGGTTCCGGGCCGGACGCTTGGGATTTGCCTCTGGAAAACCGGGCTCTTCCATGCCGCTCTGCATTTTCCCCTCGCGTCCGGCCGCAAAGTATAGAGGAGGCAGCCACCGCCCGGCGGCTACGCTCCCCCATTTACTCTTCATTCTCCATCATTGGAGCAAGGCTATCCGATAATAGCGGGCGGCCCCAGCGGTGGCGCCTCCGGCAATCGTGTAGCTCTGCGAGACATCCCCGCTGCCCGGAATGACGATCGGGCCACTCGCATTCGAGAATGAGGCGGGGTTCAGCGAGGATGAGACCTGCACCACGTTGGTGGAGGTCCCCATCGTGTTCCAGACCAGAACGATGTCATTGCCCGACTTCGTGATCGAAGTGATCTTAAACAGTGTTGGATCAAACACCCCGACGTTGTCCACGTAACCAACTCCTCCCGCACTCCCCGAGGAAAACTGGATCCCCACGTTGGCCAGTTTGGTCGGCAAGTAGGTGTCGCCCAGGTTTGTGTCTTGGAGCGAATAGACACCGGGGATGCTCGCCGAACCGGTGGCGTCGGACAGCGTGATGCCGCTGATGGTCCCAGCCGACCCGTTCACCCAGAACGACAGGTGATAGAACTTGTTGGCGCTCCAAGCACCCAAGGTGTTGTCGTTGGTTTCATAGAGCCAAATCGGTATCCGGTTCGTCACGGTGCCGCACATGTTATCGCACCCACCATTACAATGGCTATACTGGTCGTCGCCGGGCTTGCCGAGGTAGCTGTTGCCAAACCCCTGAATATACAGGTCGCCTTCACCCGGGTCGAGCCAGAGCCCGGCGAAGTTGTCGGCGCCCTCGTGCCCGGCGATATCGCTCCCGCACCACCTTTGGCCAAAAGCGTTGGTCGGTACCGAGCCCGACATGACGCCGAGCATGATGCCCCGGACGACATCGCCCGCGCCAATGGTGCCCAGTTCGAGGTCGGCGGAGAGCCGGAAGTAGTTCGGCTCGGTGTAAGAGCCGGCCGAGGTAATGGGAATCCACATCTGCGCACTGGCGCCCGCCTGTGCGCAATACGACGGATTCCCGTTGGCGATGTCAATGCTGGGGTATGGAACATAGTTGAAGTAAGCAGCCCCGCTCCACGTTCCGCCCGGCAGGTTGACCGTGTCGGGATCCGCGAAATCGCAGGTGCTGAACTGGTCAAAGATGACGTTGGCCGGCGGCGGCGGCGGCGGCGGCGCATGATAAACGGCGGGCAGGCCCACCACCTCGAAGTTGTCCACGTACCCAACCGGGGAGGAGGAAGTGAAATTGGCCGAACTGGCGACAAACGCATACATGGTATTGGCATCCGTGAATGGGCTGCCATACGCGCTCCCAAACGTGCCTGCAACATACTGCGTCGCCCCCATGGAGGTGTTGGCAATGAAAACATTCGTGATGGTGCCGACGCCCGTATCCACGTCATAGCCCACCGTATAGAACGTGCTGGCCGGGCTATAAGGTCCCAGGATGCTGCTATCCCAATAGGCGATGATGTGGTTGGTATAGTAGTTGTTGATAGCCCAGTTCAGGTAGTTTTGTCCATAGGGCTGTAAGACAATCACTGCGTTGGTGCCGGTGCCGTAGGCGGAGGAGGGGTCGCAGAGCCACAGGCCGCTGAGATTGCCCGCTCCTTGATGACCGATAACGCCATTGGGTCCCGGGGCTGAACTGAAACCGACAAACCAGCCGCGAACCGTGTCGCCCGCTGACAAGTCACCCTCAACGTCCGCCTGGATATGGAAGTGGCTGGGCTTGCCATAGGTGCTGGGGAGGGGCTGCGAAGCCAGCGAAACTCCACTGTAGTTGTCGAACCCAAACGCCGCCGACGGCGCGGGATTTCCGATGGCCGTTGTGATTGCGTTGCTTGGATTGCTGCAACACGGATACGTGTCAGGTCCGGAGGCGGGCGTATAAGTGACGCCCGGCAGGTCAGTCGGATATGGCATCCGCCCGTCAATCGCGGTGCCGTCCACGTCACCGGGGCCGTTGAACTGGTCCAAGACAATCACGGCATTGGTCGTGGGCGGCGGAAATACCGGCTGATTGGTTTGAGCGTCCACCGCAAACACAACCAGCCCGTTCCCGCCGGTCAGGGTGATTGTGATGGAACTCACCGCCTTGGACGAATCGCAAGGTGACAAGGTGATGTCGTTTTCAAAAAGGTAAACCTGATTGTTGTAATAACTCCCGCTCCATGAGCCTGCCGAATGCGTCGTAAGGCCCACTGCCGCGGCCCCGGGACCACATGCGGTCCAGTCGCAATCACTGGTGGAATAGGCTGAAGATGACCCATCGGAAAAGTTCAACTGCACCGTCCAACTGGGGTTGTTCACGCCTTCCACCAAGAATTCTACGTCATTGTAAAAGTGGCACGGCGTGGTCAGCGTCAGCGTCCCCACGTTGGTATCGCCATTGCCCAGTAACAACCCGTTGTTGCCGTGATACGGCTGAATTTGAAAGATCTCCTGCATACCGCCTCCGCTGTAAAGAAAGTTGTTGATTGGAAACCCGGCATAAGGTGCGCCGGGTGCGCCCTGTTCATAAAAGGCAAAGCCGTAGGACACGTCTTTGCTTGTCCCGGCACTCGGACTAGCAGCGTCGTTGGCCGCGATAATCTCCTCATTCCATCCGGTCAGGGCAATCGGTACCGCCGTATAAGGCGCCCAGCCCCCCGCCGTGGCGGCGACTTGCGCCGAGTTCGGGCCTTCGCCGCCGCCGTTGGCAGCGGAAACGACATAATAATAAGTCGTCCCTTGGTTCAAGCCCCGATCGTTGTAACTCGTGCCGGCCGTGCTGCCAATGGTCGTGTAAGGCCCGCCGTTGGTAAGTGACCGTTTCACGTTGTAAGTCGTCGCGTTACTAACCGATGACCAAGTCAAGCCCACCTGAAGCGGCCCGGCATTTGTGGTGACGGTCAAGATGGTTGGCGCTGACGACGGCGGAACAGGGGCGTTGGTCAACGCAGCGATCCCAAAGACCGCCATCACGCCTCCACTTGGGGGGCTGATGGCGATGGAATTCACCGTTTTCGCCGAATCGGAGGAATTCAACGGGATATCGACTTCCCAGGCATGGACAAAATTGGCGTAATACAGTTGGCCGCCCCATGAACTGCCATCGCTAACCAACCCGGTCCCAAGGGCGATCGCATAGTCGCCACTGGCGCCTCCAGTCCAGTCACCAGCGTTGGCGGAGTATGAACTGGTCGTCGAATCAGAAAAGTTCAGTGTCACGGTAAAAGAGCCGCCTCCATTGGGGTTCTCCGTCAATAAGGAGAGATAATTGTAAAAGTGGCACGGCGTGACTAGGGTCAGCGTGCCGCCCCCCTCCAAGGCGTCATCGCCATGATACACCGAATACGGTGAGCCTCCATTAGACGTCGGGATTACGAACTGAGCCTTCTGCCCTCCCGCACTGTTGATTATCCCATTGGTTGGAAACCCGATTGTGTCCGTCGTGGTGGGCGCGCCTAACTCGAACAAGGCAAAGCCGTCGGCAATGGACTGGGACGTCCCGGCCGCCGGACTCGCCGCGTCGTTGGCGGCGATGATTTCAACATTCCATCCGGTGCAGGGAATCGGCACGGGCGCTTGCGCGGGCGCCTTTGGCGACAAAAGGAACAGCGCGCCAAGGCACGGCAGCGCCCAGCCCCATGCCTGATTGAGTCTGTTTTGCGATTGGTTTCGTATCTTCTGTGTCATAACTTGGTTTGGGTGTGAGTGTTGCCTTTTTTGGGCATCGCCTACGGAAAGGCAACCTGTTCCATAGGCGACGTGGTTGTTTTAGTGCTTTTCATGGGCGGACTTTCTATCAGATTGTCTTCTGGCTCTCTTTGTCGAGGGAGCTACCCAACGGAAAGGCAGGATAAGCCTGCGTTGGCTGACGGTTTCTTTACGCATCAATGCGACCAGCATTTCGCCCAACAATCGGGCATGTTCGTCGGGGTCATATTCCATCTGCCAAACTGGAAACGGATAATGAATTCCAGAGCCGCGGTTGGCGTGAGTCACGATCATTAATTGCTCCGGCACGTGCAACCGTGTTTCGCATATCGCCGCCGTCGCTTCGCGCATCAGTAAATCGTCCGTGACCAGCAAACCGTCCGGCTTCTCGCTGGATCCCATCCAGATTTCGCGAAACTCCTCCCAGCCCGCCCCGGGCTGACTTGGGTGCACATGGTGACGAATCCATTCATCCCGAACCGGCAGCCCGGCTTTGTTTAGCGATGACCTGAACACCTGCACCCAGCCGCCGCCGTTTTCTTCTTCCTGCCACGCCATGAACGCGATCTTGCGCCGCCCCTCTTTGATGAGCCGCTCGGCGCCCTGGCGCACCATCGCCTGGCCGTCGGAACTGACGCCCCGTTCGTATTCCGGCGGGCCAACGACGGGCACCTTGTTCTGCAGCATGGGTTTGGTCCAGGCAGGGTCCTGCACCCCCAGCACCACAGCCACGCCGCACAGGTGGTTCGCTTGCGCCGCCTCCACAAATTCGGTACAGCTTAACGTTGGCGTAATCTCCGCCGCCGAGGTGTAGCCGGTGTAGAGACGGCAGCGATATCCCTGGTTGCGGAAGAACACCCGCAACCGCTGGGAGACCCGGACGTAGAAAAACGACAGCCGCGGATCCGACAGGTCATGGTCCATCAAAATCGCCACGTACCGGCGGTCCTCGCGCTGCCTGACATACACCCCGCTGCCCTTGCGGGAATCTATCAGCCCCTCCTTATTCAAGACCACCAACGCCTGGGCGATGGTCAGCTTGCTGACTTGGAAACGCTCGGCCAAGCTTGCAATGGTTTCCAGGCGGGACCCCGCCTTGTAGCGGGCTAAAATTTCGGAGCGCAGGACGGAGGCGATCTGCTCAAACAGCGGTTGACGGTTAATCATCTTTTCCATGCGGGTGTCAATTTGTTAAGTATCTTAGCAACTTAATCACTTTTGTCAATACCCAAAACGCTTTTTTTGCTTTTTTTTTGCCCCAGTCCGCCTAACTAACCATCATGGCGCCAATCGGATGCGATAAAATCGGGCTGAGGCATTGGTCGCGCCGCCGGTGTCCGTGTAGGTGTTCGTGACCTCGCCGCTGCCGGAAATGACCAGGTTGCTGCTGATGTCCACGAACCCGCCGTTCAAACTCCCATTGTCCGCCTGCACGACGTTGGTCGTGCCTCCCGTCGCGGACCAAGTCAGGTTGATGCCGTTTCGGGATGGCGTGATTGAGGTGATCAGGAATGGGGCCATGATGCCCAAATTGACCGAGAGCGCTTCGGGCATGTTGTAATTGCCGCCCGTGACGGTCGCCGTGCCCGCGTAGTTGCCCACGTCCAAGCCGGCTGAATTAACGCTGACCGTGACAGTCGCCGAGGTCCCGGCCGCGATGGCCGCGAACGAGAAACCGGCAGACAGCCAGCTTTGATTGCTCGAGGCGCTTACGTTGAGCTGCGAAGTGCCAATGTTCCAAACCGTCGCGGTCTGCGCCGTGGGATTGGCGCCACCCACAGTGCCGCCAAAATCGAAGCGGCGCGTGCCGAGGTTCTGCCCGGGACCGGGCAGGGTACCGACGAAGGCCGAGATTTGCTCGCTGAAGTAATTCTCGTAAAGGTAGGGGGAGACGCTCTGGGAGCTGAAGTTCATGCCAGCGGAGCTAAACGGGTCGCTGCGGGAAAAGCTGTTCCGCCGAAGGATGGTCCAGCCCTGCTGCGCGCCCACCTGCATCGCCCGGGTGTTGCAGTTGACCGCCCTGTTGTGCTCGAAAAGGTTGTATTGCTGCCAGGGCCAGGGCCAACTGTCGTAGCCTTGGTCAATCGACATCCCCACCGCGTCAATGTTGCTGACGAGATTGTCGCGAAAGACGTTGTTCAAGACGATCGGCCCGAAATTCGTCGCGCCGCCGCCGGTGGTCCAGACGGAGGACGCGCAGCCCACGCCGTTCAGACTGTTTGAAATGACGTTGTTGACGATCAGATTGTTGCATTGCGGACCGAAGGCTAGCCGGTCTTGCGTGTTGGTCGGCTGGACGTTGCCGCCGAAGATAATGCCGCCGCGCGAGTGGGTGATGACGTTGTTGGCCACCACCGTGTCGAAGGCGACGTTGACCTGCACCCCGCTGCCGGCGATGGTGGCGGTGGCGTAATTCGGGACGCCATCCAGCCGATTATTGTAAGTGACCGTGTGGAAACCGCCGTCCACGAGCGTCGTGTGGCTGGCGGTTGTCGGCGTCACGTCCCAAGCGTGGTCCACGGTGATGGTGTTGGCCGTGTTGGCCACAATCCGCCGCCACGCGCCGAGGCCGGGGCCGTTGTCAACGTACATAATCGTCGCGGCGAACTGGTTCGGCGTCCAGTTCACATTGGTGTAGGTCAGCGTCGTCGGCCCGACCACGTTGGGGTAGCCCGTGTACACCACGTCTTCGTTTTCATAAAGGATCATCTCCCCGGCGTTCTGGACCGGGTCGGTGGGCAGCGGCCCGCAGGAGGAACAGGTGTTGTCCCCAACATAGACATTGCGCACCGACGAGCCGTTGGAGCCGGTGGTAAAGAGCCGGCTCACCGTCTGGTTGTTCGTGCGGCTCAAGCTGGCGGCGAGGTTGTCGCTGTAATCGCTCTCCTGGCCGCCGCTACAGCCGAACCCGGTCGGGGCGTTCGTGTCCGCGTTGCCGTAGAAGATGTTGTTGTTCACAAACGCATAGCCGCAGCCCAGAGCAACGCCGTCGCCGCTCATCGTGAAGGTACAGTTGGTCACCCAGACATCCCACGCGCCGACAATGCTGATGGCAAGATCGTTGACATTTTGGGCCGTGGCGAAGTTGCAGGAGCTGATAACGATCCCAGACGGAGCGCCAGGAAAGTTTCCATAATCGGCCACATACATTCCCCACAGCAGGTTGGCGCCGGAATAGCCGTTGCTGAGGGTGAGGCTGCTGATCAGGTTGGTGCTGCACCAATGCGAATTGAGCATCGCCACGTCGTTATAGAGGGCGCTGTAGGTGCTGATGGTGGTGTTCGCCGCGCCCGCGCCATTGATGCCGACGCCGTTATTCAGATTCAGCCGGCTGCTGATCAAATAGTTGCCGGCGGGCAGATACGCGATGTCGCCGGGCGAACACTGATTGATCGTGGTCTGGATGGCCGCGGTGTCGTCATGCACACCGTCGCCGTAGGCGCCGTTGTTTTTCACGTTGCGGACCACACCCTTCCACTGATAGACCGGAACCGCGTCCACCGTGAATCTCAGCGGGCCGCTCCAACCATACTGGCCGCCGTGGCCGTTGTGGGTCCAGACCTCGTAGGCGCCGGCACTAAGATTGCCCGCTACGGTGATGGTGACTTTGTACGGACTGACCTGCAACACTGTGCAAGGAGTCGAAACGGTGTTGGAGTTGGCACCCCACGGGCGGATATAAACCCAACTGCTCGTCGTGCCGTTTTGATAGGAAAGGTTACGGCCATAGACGCTAACCGAACTGCCGGCCAGGGCGTGGTTGGGGCCGATCCACCAGGCGTCGGTGCCATTGACGCGCACGGGATAGCCGGGGCCGTTCGCGTTTTCCGCCCAAGTCAGGTACAGGCCATAGTTGCCGGAGGGCGGCGACATCAACGTGGCAAGCACCTGGTTGGTCACGAGCAGGATTTGCGGCTGATAAACCGAGCCGTTGGCGTCCGTGCTCCAAACCCGCGCGTCCTGTCCGGCGTTGGTGCCGCTAAAGGTGGTGAACGCTGCGCCGAGCATGATCACCGTGCGGTCGGGGCCCGCGTTCGCGGTGAACGAGGTGACGGCGGGCGCGCCGGCGGTGGGCGCATTCGCGGACACCGGCGGGTTGAAGGCATCGCCTGGCGGCGGCGGATTGTCTTCCGGATGGGTGTAGCCGTTGTTGCCGACCGGGAGATCGGGGGTGCCCTGAGTATAGATCCCACCGTTGTCCACAAAAACGGGCGCCGGCAGCGGAGGCATGGCAAAACTGCTTGCTGTCCAGCTCAAGGTCAAGGCGGCGCCCAACGGCAGCCCCCGACGGCATTTGAAGCACGTCATCCTCATAAGGCGATCACTTCCATTCCCTGAGTCTAATTACATCAGGAGCCCTGAACGACAAAACAGCAACCGCAAACGGGGTGTCCGGGAGTTCATTTAGCCGCCCGTGATTCTCGCCTCGGGAACGCCTATGCGCCTTCGCGCCGCCGGCGTTGCCCGGCTGTGAAAGAACCATGGCTGACTTTTCATCATCATTGCCCATGCTGGCTAAGTATCTTAGCAGCTTAGTCGCTTCTGTCAAACCCCAAAAGTGACTTTTTTCGGCTTTTTTCAGGGCTTCATTCGGGCGCCTGCCCCACCATCCCAGTCCCCCCTGTCTCCAGCGCTGCGTCGTTGTCCACGGCGGTTTGCGACGGGGGTGGCGGACCCGTGCGCATGAGCCAGGCATGAAGGAAAAACAGCCCCATGCCAAGGGTGGAAATGATTTGGCCGAGCACAAAGGCAACGAGATAATTGTGCCCGGCAGAATAGATCGCCCAACCCGAGACGGCGCCGAACAATCCGCTGAAACCGTTGCGGAAGCAAGCGTTGGTTGAGGTAATCGAGCCGATGTCTTTTTCCGGGCAAGACTTGTAAACCATAATGTCCGCAGCGCTGTAGAGTGGGTTTACGATGGCCTGCGCCACGACCAACCACAGCAGCGCGCTCTTGCCATGCACGTGCAACTGAAAGAAAAAGCATGCGCTGCTCAACAGGTAAAAGGCCACCACCACCTTCAATCCGCCATAACGATCAATCACCCATCCAATTGGGTAGGCCAGAAGCATGTTCACCAGCGGCACCCAGGCCAGTACCTTGAATATGTCGCCTAGGCTCAGCTTCAATTTCTCCGTGCACCAGAAAAACTGCCACAGCACGTTGGCGTTGTTGTAAGTCCCAATCAGCGCCACCGCCGCCATGAGCACGAAAATCCTCTTGTCCACCGCCGCCACTTTGAAGGTGGACCAGGGCTTAAACGGCTCGGTGCGGGGATAATAGACTGGGGGTTCCTTGATCGGCCAGGCGGCCAACGTGGTTGCTAGCAGGACTGCTCCACCTAGCACGTACGGGACCCATTCTCCCAGCCCGATCAACCTGCCGACATACCAACTTCCGAGGAACCCCGCCAGGCCGCCCACAATTCTGAACAGCGAGTTCGTCCGGCCCAGCAAGTCGCGGGGCACGCAATCAATCGTGATCAGCGAAAAGGTGGACTGTTGCAAATCCATGAACAGCAAGTACACCGCCTGCATGGCCAGCAGCAGCCAAACGAGCTTCGCCGCCGCCAGGAATGGAAACAGCACGATCGTCCCGACGATGAATGGTGCCGCGATGAACAAATAGGGCTTGCGTCGGCCCAGGCGGGAAATCGTGTGGTCGCTCATCCACGAAAACAACATCACCAGGAACATGACCGCCCAGCCGTTCGCCGCGGCGATGGTCCCCTGGACGTTTTCCATCACACCCAGGTCCAGGAGTTTCTTCCGCGCCAGCCGTGCGACCACCTCCACCACTTCCCACCACCCGAAATTCACGATTGAGATGAGAAGAACGTTCCGCCACATCAGCTTGCGATCCGCATAGAACGCTTCCAGGGCCTGTTTCTCGGTATGATGGGGCCAGTGGCGCGACAGGCTGAAAAGCGGGACTCTCCTGCCCGTCCGAGACGCGGCTGGCGAGATCTCAGGCTTGGCGGATGCGCCCATCTTTTGTCATTATCCATTTTCTGCGGTTAAAAGCAACAAAGATACTAGGATATTATTGCTTTCGCGAATATCGGAGCTGTGCTGTTCTTCACAGCGCGTTGTCGCATAGAAGAACGGAAGGCTCGTTCAGGGTGCCGAACAGAGGCGTGCCAGCGGCGGGCAGAGGACTGCCCGCCCTGCCGGGTCTGAGGCTGCGCCTCGCTGGGAAAAGCCGTCCGGCCCGCCCCCCAGCTCAGTTGCCTTCGGGTTGACCGGAAGTACTCCGTATAACCCCGCAACTCGAACGCGCGGACAGCTTAATTGCCGAATTTTGACCTGTCTGCCGAAGCTCCAATAACCGCTACCGTTTTCACACTGAATATTCGCCTCAACGGGTTCGTAAAGCTTCATGCCTCCCCCGCTGGAGAAACACTAGCGCCCAGAGCCCTGTCGGCCCGTCCAGAATTTCAGAAACCCATCTTTGCGCCATTTACCGGCTCGACATTACGACGTGTCCTGGATCAATTGGGGATCAAAGCCGGTGACCCCTGCGTTCACCATCTCACGCTTGCGAGCGACAAGGAGCGGTTTACATTCTGCCCACTGGTACCATGCAAATAAATAATCAACTTTCCGTCCCTCGCAGCGCCTACGATCGAACCGGCGGCATCGTCTATCTCGCCCGGATGCTTAACAAGATTCGCCTTCGGGCGGCAGGCACTCTGCGCGCCGACTTTCACGCCAATCTCGGTTCCGGCTTCGACGGCCGGCGCTGCCGCTTCCTCGGGGTCGAGTATCCAGCCTTGCGAGGTCGCATTCTGGCAGGCGGCACCGGCGACGAAATCCTGGCCTGGTGTTTTGCTCGTGGAACAGCCCCCACCGAAGAGCAGGTGCTAATCTGGAACAAGAAGTTCTTCGTTATCGGAGGGAGAAGGACCGATTCCGACCTCCACTCCAAGTTGTTTTAAATCGCGTTTTTACTTTGCCGGAGACCGGATGACGCGTATTTTGTTTTTTCCGTAGAACAACCGGCAGATGGAAATTTAATATTTACGGTCCAAAACGAACGATGAGTAAAATACTCGTTCTCTACTACTCCACCTACGGCCACGTCGAAACGATGGCCAACGCCGTTGCGGAAGGCGCAAGGTTGGTCCTGGGTATCGGCGTCACGCTCAAGCGCGTGCCCGAAACCATGCCGCCGGAAGTCGCCAAACAGTCTGGCGCGACATTCAATCAAGCTGCCCCCATGGCTTCGCCCGGCGAATTGACCAATTACGACGCCATTATCTTCGGCACGCCGACACGCTTCGGCAACATGTCGCCACAATTGCCGCGAAACTAAAAAAGTGATCGCCTTTACCCCGACCCTCAAAAACTCATGAACGCGATGGAAAAGCACCTTTCACACAAGCGCGAATTGTCGAAGGAGAGTTACCGGACGTGCGCACATTGCGCTGATGGCATAGATCCCGACTTGGCCCGTCGCAAGCGGGTATTGCAGCTCTTGGCTCTTATCGAGCATTCGACCGCGCTACCAGTGGACTCAGCATTACGCATCGCCCAAGAACTCCTGGCATGGAGCGCGCAAGAAGGTTCCGACCACCGATTTGAATCTGTGGTCGCGACTGAAACCCGGCTGGCGGCGGCCTGACAAAAGGCCCATGACTACCGACCCGCGGATCACGCCTGCCCTGCCCGGACCATCCGGCGATCTTCTCGCCAAGCTAGAAGGCATCTATCGAGACTTTCATGCCAATCCAGAACTGTCCATGCAAGAGCACCGCACAGCCGGCATCGCCGCCGCGTGGTTGCGTGAGCACGGATACGAAGTGACGGAGAGTGTTGGTGGCACGGGCGTGGTCGGATTGCTTCGCAACGGCGAGGGGCCGGTCGTGCTGCTTCGCGCCGATATGGACGCGCTGCCGATCAAGGAAAGCACTGGTCTGGCATACGCGAGCAGCAAGACTGGAACTGACCGTTTCGGTCAAGCGACATCAATTGCCCATTCCTGTGGGCACGACCTGCATATTGCCTGGCTGATGGGGGCGACACTCATTCTGGCCGAGAATCGGAAGTTGTGGCGCGGAACGGTGATGGCCGTGTTCCAGCCGGGCGAAGAAACCGGCCAAGGTGCCCGCGCCATGATCGAGGACGGCATGGTCAAGCGCTTCCCCAAGCCGGACGTCACTTTGGGCCAGCATGTGATGCCGCTGTCGGCGGGGCAGATCGGCTGGCGCATTGGGACGATATTATCGGCCGGCGATAGCTGGGAGGTGACGCTCTTTGGTCGGGGTGCGCACGGCTCAATGCCGCAAAAAAGTGTTGACCCAGTGGTGATGGCGGCGTCGGCGGTGATGCGTTTGCAAACCGTGGTGTCGCGGGAAGTGGCGATGACCGACTCTGCGGTCGTCACGGTCGGCACCATGAGTGCCGGCATGAATGAAAATATCATTCCCGACCGGGCGCTGCTTCGCTTGAACATTCGCACCTTTAAGGATGAAGTGCGCAAACGGGTGCTCGCGGCGGTCAAGCGTATACTCCTGGCGGAAGCAGAAGCGTCGGGCGCGCCTAAGCCGCCGGAATTCTCGGTTCTCAGCGAGTTTCCGCTGACTCGCAACGATGATGCCGCCACCCGAAAAGTGGTAGATGCTCTCCAACAGCGGTTTGGCGCTGATCGGGTGACAGAGATCCCTCCAGCCACGGCGAGCGAGGATTTTGGACTCTTTGGCACGGCTTGGGATGTGCCTTCCGTTTTTTGGGTGGTCGGTGGCATTGACCCCACCACATACGCCAATGCCCAAAGGACGGGCAAGGTGGACGAGTTGCCGGCCAATCACGCTCCCAATTTTGCTCCGGTGCTTGACCCCACTTTGAAAACCGGCGTCGAAGCGATGCTGGCCGCAGCCGGTGCTTGGATATGCGCGCGGGTCACGAGCGCAGTTTGATTGTGGCGCCCCCGTGCGGGGAGCTTTTAGTCTCGTTTATGCATGGCACCTTCGTGCAAGACATGATGGCAGTGCTCGACTGGGTAGGAACGTTCGTATTCGCCTTGAGCGGCGGGCTGCTGGGCGTTCACAAACGCTTCGATTTGTTCGGCGTTCTCTTTCTGTCGTTCGTGGTGGCAGTCGTTGGCGGCATGTTGCGCGACGTTCTGATCGGCGCAGTCCCTCCCGTCGCCATTACTGACATCCATTATTTTGCCATCTCGATGGTCGGCGGCTTGATAACATTCCATTGGTATCCCAAAGTAGAATCGCGCCAACGCCAAATACTGCTGCTCGACGCGGTTGG
>Ga0209517_10001781_pt1 | contig 31632 bp, 27 predicted proteins | sample PeaSoiMetSII2010_FD_187695 | JGI IMG/M metagenome (GOLD analysis project Ga0209517, IMG submission 187695) | Peat soil microbial communities from Weissenstadt, Germany - SII-2010 (SPAdes) (version 2) | ecosystem: Environmental > Terrestrial > Soil > Wetlands > Peat | place: Germany... | reverse complement strand
CCGCGGCTCTCGCCCCGCCGCGCAGACGTAAAGCTCTCGCGAGCGACCCATAGGTCACAACCCGGCCGCGCGGAATAAGTTTCACCAATCGATACACCGGATCCCAGGACATCCCTTAAACCTCCATGGCACAAGCGGCCTCCATGGTAAGGACGACTGCGGCGGCCGACAAGAGAAACTTCCCGGCGGGAAGTGTTGAATAGAGTGGAGGACGTTGCGGCACGCAGCCGCCGCAGCGCCCAGTGAAACGATGATGCAGCGCAGAGAAAATTTGAATGCAGCAGCAATCGTTGCGGCGGCGAGCACCGCTCCGCGCGGGCCACAGGCAACCATTACTCCTTCGCAGTATTCCAACTTGCATCCTGTAGTGGAACTAGCTTACACTACAAACAGCAGACGGAGACCTGGTGCCGCGTATTTTGTAGTTTCTCCCTCTGTCAGACAGCTACGCCGAGGTATCGCGATGGCTTTCGTCCGCCGCAAAGGAAACGCCTACTATCTGGTGCACAACGTGCGCCGAGGTGGAAAGGTGCGGCAACTGCATCTAGCGCGGCTTGGCGAGCGCGCCCGCATCACCGATGAAATCGTTCGCGCAGTAAGCAAGAAACATCCCTTCGTTGAACTGAACTGGCGCACCCTCCGCGACCAGTTGAACAATCAAATCGATCTATCGGACCCTGAATCGCCCGCAGTTCAAAAACTCATCCATTCGCTTCGACTCCTGAATCTGGACCTGGCGGACATGTTTCCGCCCGCTCTTCGACTTTCCGAATCACCCGCGGTGGCGCGCGAGCTGCTGATGCAGTTGCGTTTGTTGCAATCCACCATTCAGGTGAAGCTCGATCAATTTGCCCGCAAGGACGAATTGAAGAGACTCAGCCGGATCAGCGGGCGATACGGAAGCGCGCATCCGGAATTCCGGGGGCGCTAGGAGGAGGCCATGGGCACAGGCGATCTATCTCTAAATCCAAGCATTCGCAGCGCGGAAACCGTGGAGTTTCAGAGGGCGCTGCGCTCGAAGATCGTCGGACAGGACGAGGGCGTGCAGGCGCTCGTCGAACTGTTTCAGGTTTTTACTGCCGGATTGAATTCGCCGGGGCGCCCCGTGGGCAACCTCCTGTTCCTTGGGCCCACGGGTTCGGGGAAAACGCGCATCGTGGAAGCGGCGGCGGAGATCCTGTTTGGCAGTCCACGCGCGATAATCAAGATTGATTGCGCGGAATTTCAGCATTCGCATGAGATTGCCAAGCTGATCGGTTCGCCGCCAGGCTATCTGGGCCACCGTGAGACGCATCCCCTGATAACCCAGGAATCGCTGGCAGCGCACCACACGGACAAGCTGAAGCTTTCCTTCCTGCTGTTTGACGAGATTGAAAAGGCTAGCGATGCGCTTTGGCAATTGTTGTTGGGCATGCTGGACAAGGCCACGCTGACACTGGGCGACAATCGCCGCGTGGACCTTTCGCAAACCGTCATCTTTATGACCTCCAACCTGGGCGCCAACGATATTACGGAGCTAATGGGTGGAGGCTACGGGTTCATCAAGTCCGATGACAAACCGAGGAACGACTTGGATCAAAAAGTGGAACGCACGGCGGTGGAAGCAGCACGGCGCAAGTTCTCTCCCGAATTCATGAACCGCCTAGACAAATTGGTGGTGTTCCACCCGTTGCAGCGGGAGCAGCTTGAGCAGGTGCTGGCGATCGAGTTGGGGATGGTCCAGAAACGCGTGCTGGACGCCGCCAATGGAAAATTCCTCTTCCGCGTGACGGATGCCGGACGCGACTTCCTGCTGCAGGAAGGTACGGACCAGCGCTACGGGGCGCGGCACCTGAAGCGTGCCATCGAGCGCCACCTCGTCTACCCGCTGGCCAACCTGCTGGCCACGCAACAAGTGCGCGTGGGGGACCTGGTGCGCGTCGATTGGGATGGCCAACACAAGGAATTGACCTTTGTTCGTGAGGAAGAAGGCGCACTGATCTTTGGCGAGCCAACGGAACCCGAGGTTGCCGCCGCCATCCTGGATGCGGATGGGCTTGCCAAAGACGCGCCCGCCGAAGCGGTCGCCGGTGACGTGGCCAGCCCGCCGGCATTGCCTGCCGCTACGCCTGCAGCGGCGCGACAAACGCTGCAAGGGCGCAAAAAAGAAGAGCACTAAGCGAAAGAATAACTGTTCGATGGAGCAGGGGCGCAGCGGGGAAGCGCCCCTTTTTGGCATCTTCCGGTGACACTTTGTGTTTCAGCGTTCTCAGTTTGCGCACGGATGGAACATCGTCTCACGCCGTGAGACAGTTTCCAGAACAGCAACACGCGTATGTCATTGAGTGCATGGGTTCTTGCACCAACAGTGCAAATCTTCTGATGTGGCACGCGCCATGCATATTTAGACCTGACCGGGCTAGTTTGCTTGCGCGACTCGCAGTCACACGCAAAGCAAATGCATTAAAGGAAAGCGCAATCCCGGTCGAGGTAGACAGTATGAGAGCAGCCGTGCGGCAACAACTTGACCCCAGCATCCGCAGCAACGACACGCGCGACTTCCACCAGTCTCTTCGCGCGAAGATCGTTGGCCAGGAAGAAGGCGTGCAGGCCCTTGTGGACCTGTTTCAGGTCTTCACCGCCGGCCTTAACTCGCCGGGACGTCCGGTGGGCAATCTGCTTTTTCTCGGACCGACGGGGTCCGGGAAGACCCGCATTGTGGAAGCAGCGGCGGAAATCCTGTTTGGAGATCCGCGACTGGTGATTAAGGTGGATTGCGCGGAATTCCAGCACTCCCACGAAATCGCAAAACTGATTGGATCGCCTCCGGGGTATCTCGGCCACCGGGAAACGCATCCTTTGATTACGCAGGAAGCCTTGGCGGCTTCCCACAGCGACAAGCTGAAGCTTTCCTTCCTGCTATTCGACGAGATTGAAAAGGCCAGCGATGCTCTGTGGCAATTGCTGCTGGGTATGCTGGACAAGGCTACGCTGACATTGGGCGATAACCGGCGCGTGGACCTCTCGCAGACCGTCATTTTCATGACTTCCAACCTGGGTGGCGGCGACATCACCGAACTGATGGCCGGCGGGTACGGCTTCATCGAGTCCGATGACAAGCCCAAGACCAACCTGGACCAGAAGGTGGAGCGCACGGCGGTGGAAGCGGCACGGCGAAAGTTCTCTCCTGAATTCATGAACCGCCTCGACAAGGTGGTGGTGTTTCACCCGCTTCAGCGCAAGCAACTCGAGCAGGTGCTGGATATCGAATTGACCATGGTGCAGCAGCGCGTTCTGGAAACGGCCAAGGGCCAGTTCCTGTTCCGCGTCACCGAAGACGGCCGCGATTTCCTGTTGCAGGAAGGCACGGACCAACGCTATGGCGCGCGTCACCTGAAGCGCGCGATTGAGCGCCACGTGGTTTACCCGATGGCAAATCTGCTGGCCACCGAGCAAGTCCATTTTGGCGATCTGATCTGCATCGACTGGAAGAGCAAGGAAGACCACTTGAATTTTGTGCGCGAAGGCGAAAATGTGGCCATGCCGATCCGCCGGCCAGAACCGGTGGCTGCTCCACGGCTCTCGCAAGCGCGCGGCGGCCGCCCCGTGGAAGCTCCCAGCGTACAGGTTCCTCCGGAGCCCGCGCCCCGTTTCGCGCGATAAGTTTAGATTGCTCCACCTCTCGAAGGCCCGGGCAGGGAACTGCCCGGGCTTTTCTATTTTGCACTGAATTGTAAGGCTCCTCAGCGGCTTTGGGTTTGCGCTGGCTTTCTGGACTTTTGCTCTTGGTGAATTTCTTCGGCGCGCTTCAACGCTTCGGTGATGCTTGCACACATGTTTTCGGGCGGCACGTGGCGATCGAAATCTGCTTCGCGCATCAATGCCGCGGGTTGCGGGCGCGCGCCGCAGACCAGCATGGCGCGGCCGCTTTCCAGTAATTTGTCGGCAAGTTCCTCGAGCGCGGCAATCCCCGTGGCGTCCACCGCCGTCATGTTGCGCAAGCGCAAGATAACGATCGGCGGCAGAGCATCCATCTGTTCGGTGATGATGGCGATCTTGTCGGTCACGCCGAACAGGAATGGCCCGTGAATGCGATACACCGCGGCGTAGGATGGGATGTCTTTATCCTGCAGGATGTGCGCGCGGCCGTCCTCGATGTATTCGTCGGTGACTTTGGAGACCGTGGTGGTCTGCGAAATCTTGCGGATAAAGGTGAACGCGGCGAGGATCATGCCGACTTCCACGGCCAGAGTGAGGTCGGCAAACACCGTCAAGCTTAACGTCAACAGCCAAACCACGATATCGGCCTTGGTCAGCCGCAAAATTTCAGGAATTTCCGCCCAGTCGCCCATGTTGTACGCGACCATGAAAAGGATTCCGGCCAGCGCGGCCAACGGGAGATCCTTCACCAGTGGAGCGGCGAACAGAATTACCGCAAGTAGCGTCAGCGCATGGATCATCCCGGCGACCGGCGATTTTGCTCCGGCGCGCACATTGGTTGCCGTGCGCGCTATCGCACCTGTGGCGGGCAAACCGCCAAACAGCGGCGAAATAATGTTCGCGAAGCCTTGGCCGATCAATTCCACGTTGGGGTTGTGTTTGTCGCCGCTCATGCGGTCAGAGACTACCGCGGACATCAGCGATTCGATCGCGCCCAGCATCGCAATCGTTACCGCCGGTGAAAGCAGGTGCAAAAGCAGGCTGGGCTTCAGGCCCGGAACTACAAGGTGGGGCAGCCCGCTGGGAATGCCGCCGAATCGCGTGCCAATCGTCTCGACGGGAATATGGAAAAGGAAGACGGCAGCGGTTGCTCCGAAACACACCAGGATTGCCCCGGGAATCCGCTTGAAAAAACGGACGCAGATGATCATCACCGCCAGCGAGGCGAGGCCTACCACCGAAGCGGCCCAGTTCAGCGTGTAGAAGTTTTCGGCCAGCGCGCCCATGCGGTGGAAGAAATCGCCGGGAACGTGCTCCATGCGAATGCCGAAGAAGTCGCGGATTTGCGTGCTGGCAATGAGAATGGCGATCCCGTTCGTGAACCCCACGACAACGGGGCGAGGGAAGTACTTCACCAGCGCGCCCAAGCCTGTTACGCCCATCAACATCAGCAACACGCCCGCGAGCATGGTGCAGGTGAAGAGTCCGTCGATGCCGTACCGCGTGATGATCCCCAGCACCACGACCACGAACGCACCCGTCGGCCCGCCAATCTGGGTACTTGAGCCGCCTAACGCCGAAATCAAAAAACCGGTGACAATCGCGCAGTAAATTCCAGCCTGAGGCGGGACGCCCGAAGCAATGGCAAACGCCATGGCCAGCGGGAGAGCGACCAATCCGACGGTGACGCCCGCAATCAAATCAGCGGCAAATTTTTCAAAGGTATATTCGCGAAGAAGCAGGACGGATTTGGGTAACCACGCGTCTGGCAAAACGTTCATGACCTGGACGAGCTCCGTATTTGAATCTCTCCAGTGTAGCAGGCGCAGGGCGGGGGATTGGCGCCAAGTGGCGCGGCGAAGCGCACATATTACAATGGAATGAAACCGAAATTTCTATCGCAGGAAGTTTGAATTAATCCGCGGCGTCGCTTTTCTTTGCGCCGGGCTTCCAGCGCAACACCGGCTTGCGCGCTGCCGCTACTTCGTCAAGCCGGCGCACCCGCGTTGTGTGTGGGGCGGTCTTCACGAGATCTGGATTTGTTTCGGCTTCGCGTGCGATGGATTTCATCGCATCAATGAATAGATCGCATTCCTCTTGCGATTCCGATTCCGTAGGTTCGATCATCAACGCGCCCGGAACGATCAGAGGAAACGCCGTGGTGTACGGATGAAAGCCGTAATCGATGAGGCGCTTGGCGATGTCCATGGTATTTACGCCATGTTTCTTTTGCAGCGCGTCGCTGAATACCACTTCGTGCATCGAAGGACGTGTATAGGGGAGATCAAATACGCCTTCCAGATGTTTCCGAATGTAGTTTGCGTTCACAACAGCATCTTCAGTGGCCTGCCGCACGCCGGGGCCGTACGCCAGGATGTACGCAAGAGCGCGAACGAGCACGCCAAAATTCCCGCCGAACGCGCGCACGCGCCCGATGCTTTCCTTGCGGTGGTAATCCAAGGCCAGCTTGCCACCCTCTTTTTCCACCAGCACCGGAACGGGCAAATAGGGTTCAAGGAATTTCTTGATGGCCACGGGGCCCGCGCCGGGGCCTCCTCCGCCGTGAGGCGTTGAAAATGTTTTGTGCAGGTTCAGGTGCATCACGTCCACGCCCAGATCGCCGGGGCGGGTCACGCCGGTTAGCGCGTTCATGTTCGCGCCATCCATGTAGAGCAGAGCGCTTTTTGCATGCAAGACATTGGCGATTTCCGGCAGGCGCTGCTCGTAAATTCCCAGAGTCGAGGGATTGGTGATCATCAGCGCGGCAACGTCGCCGGTCACTTGCTCGTCAAGATGAGCGATATCGATCTGACCATCCTCGTTGGATTTAATGTTCTGGACCTGGTAGCCCGCAATGATGGCCGTGGCAGGATTTGTGCCATGCGCCGAATCGGGGATCAGCACCGTCTTACGGGGGTTCCCGAGCTTCTCATGATGGGCGCGAATCAAGAGAATGCCCGTGAGTTCGCCTTGCGCGCCTGCGGCCGGCTGCAGCGTTACGGCGTCCATGCCGATAATTTCCAGGAGGCACTTTTCCAGCAGTTGCAAAATCTTCAGGCAGCCTTGCGACAACTCCTGCGGCTGATAGGGATGCTCCGTGGCCAGGCCCGCGAGCCGCGCCACGTGTTCATTTACGCGCGGGTTGTATTTCATCGTGCAGGAACCCAGTGGGTACATGCCCAGATCAATGGCGTAATTCCACGTGGAAAGCCGCGTGAAGTGACGCAGCACTTCAATCTCGCTGACTTCGGGAAATCCTTCCACGCCAGCAGTGCGATGGAATTCGCCGAGTGATTTCCCCGCATCGGCGGCGGGAACGTCAAGGGGTGGAAGATCAAAAGCGCGCTTGCCGGGGGAAGACTTCTCGAAAATCAGGCCCTCGTTCTGGTTCGGGTGCCGCGAAACCTTTTTGATGTTATCTTTCATCTCTGAAATCCAGGGCGGAGGCGGGCATCGCCAATTCCTTCGCCACATTCTCCTTTATTAGAGCGGCTGCTCCAGGGCACGTTTCACGGCAGCAACCAGGCGCTCGATCTCCGCGCGCGTAGTCGTCTCCGTCACGCAAACCAAAGCGTGCTTGGACAATTCCGGATAAGCCGAGCCAAGCACGAACGGCCCGACGATCTTTTGTTTCAGGAGTTCGGCGTTCACTATCTTCACCGAACGAGGAAGCTCGACAACAAACTCGTCAAAAAACGGCGCGCTGAAGGTACGCTTCACGCCGGGAATCTTTTGCAACTCCGCCAGCGCAAATTGCGCTTTCGAGAGGTTTTGTTCGGCCATTTCGCGCAGGCCTTCCTTGCCGAGCAGCGTCAGGTGCACCGTTGCCGCCAACGCGCAAAGCGCCTGATTCGTGCAGATATTTGACGTGGCCTTCTCGCGGCGAATGTGCTGCTCGCGGGTTGCCAGCGTCAGCACGAACCCGCGACGCCCGTCCAGGTCAACGGTCTGCCCCGCAAGGCGGCCAGGCATCTGGCGCACGAATTTATCCTTGGAGGCGATCACCCCGGCGAATGGACCGCCGTAGCTAGGAGCCAAGCCAAAACTCTGCGCTTCCATGGCCACGATATCGGCGTCAGCGGGTGGCTTCATGACACCCAGCGAAACGCCTTCGGCAATTGCAGTCACCAGTAAAGCCCCCGAGGCATGGGCGGCTTCCGCCAGCGGGCCCAGCGACTCCATTGCGCCAAAGAAATTGGGCGATTGCACGACTACTGCGCAGACGTCATCGCGCAAAGCGCTGTGCAAGCCCTTCGCATCCAGCGACCCTGCGGCGGTGTAGCCGATCTCTTCCACGCGCAACCCGGAGTTCTTCGCGTAGGTTTTCAGCACTTCGCGATACTCGGGATGGACGGAGCGCGCCACCAGCACCCTGCGTTTTCCAGTCAGGCGTTCCGCCATCAGCACGGCTTCGGTCATTGCCGTTGAGCCGTCGTACATCGAAGCGTTGGCGACTTCCTGGCCGGTCAGTTGGCACATCAGCGTCTGGAATTCAAAGATGGCCTGTAGCGTCCCTTGCGAAATCTCCGCCTGATAGGGAGTATACGAAGTGAGGAATTCGCCGCGCTGCAGGATGGTATCTGTAATGACCGAACGCAGGTGGTTGTACACTCCCGCGCCGAGAAAGCTCGTATATCCAAGCGAATTCTCCGCCGCGCGCGCCTGGAAATATTCGATGATTTCCGGCTCCGAAAGCGGCCCGGGAAGATTCAACGGCTTTTTCAGGCGGTAGGCTTCCGGAATTGTCGAGAACAGTTCTTCTACTGATTTAACGCCGATCGCGGCCAACATCTCCTGCCGTTCGGCGGGGCTCTTCGGGAGATAGCGCATCAGCTCGACGCTTCCTTCTGCTTTTCCGCGATGAACGCTTCATAGGCCGCGGCGTCCAGCAGGGAATCGACCTCCGCGGGATTCGCCAACTTCACTTTTACGAGCCATCCCGCGCCGTGCGGGTCGCTGTTCAGCGTTTCCGGCTTGTCCTGCAGCGAGGCGTTGGCTTCGACAACGTCTCCGCTTGCCGGGGCGAAAACCTCGCTGACCGCTTTGACGGACTCGACGGAGCCGAAAGTTTTCCCGGTCGTCAACTTCCCGCCGGCCGCTGGCAATTCCACGAACACCACGTCGCCCAATTCATGTTGCGCGTAGTCCGTGATGCCAATCGTGGCGATTCCGTCCTTCACGACGATCCACTCGTGGTCTTTTGTGTAGCGATACTCTTTTGGATACGCCATTCCACCACTCCTTTAAGGATTCTCGTGCTTTCCGGCTCTACACCGCCTGCGCTTTTCTGGGTCGCTTATAAAACGGAGTTGCCACCACTTGCGCGCGGCACTTCTGAGAACGAATTTCGATCCAGATCGAGGTTCCGATGGCCGAGATCGCCGGTGGCACATAGGCCAGCGCAATGTTCTTGCATAGCGTTGGCGAGGGCGAGCCGCTCGTCACCACGCCAATTGGTTCGCCAGCTTCGTTCAGGCAGCGGTACTCGTCGCGGGCGATGCCGCGCTCGACCATTTCCAATCCCACCAAGGTACGCTGCAGGCCTGCCGCGCGAGCCCTTTCCAGAGCCGCGCGCCCGATAAAGTCGCCCTTTTCCACGCGGCAGTAGCGATCCAGGCCCGCTTCCCAAACATTGATTTTCTCGCTGATTTCGTGGCCGTACAACGCCATTTTCGATTCCAGCCGCAGCGTGTTCCGCGCGCCCAGGCCGCAGGGAAAGATGCCAACGTCCTTGCCCGCCGCGAGCACCTCGTTCCACACGCGCTCGCTAGTGGTGAAGTCAGAGGGCAGGTAAATCTCGAAGCCGTCTTCTCCCGTGTAGCCCGTGCGGGCGATCAACGTGTTTTTCAGGCCGCAAACCGTGCCGTGCGTGAACCAGTAATTCTTGATGCCGTCCAGATTGGCGTCGGTCAGCTTGCGCAACACGTCCACGGCGCGCGGTCCTTGAATGGCCAGTTGCGTATAGGCGTCGCTTAATTCCTCGACTTGGCAATCGAAGCCTTTGGTATTTTCGCCCACCCAGGAGATATCTTTTTCCCGCGTACCCGCATTGATCACCAGCAAGAAATCGTCTTCGTCTAGACGGTGCACGATCACGTCGTCCACAAACGTGCCTTCGGGATAAAGCATCGCCGAATAGTGCGCCTGCCCGATGGCCAGCCGCGACGCATCGTTCATGGTGACGTGCTGTACGGCCGCCAGAGCGCCTCCAGCACTTTTTCCAGTGCGCACGCGGATGTCACCCATGTGGCTCACGTCAAACAATCCGCATGCACTGCGCACCGCGCGATGTTCCGCGATCAGTCCGCCGCTCGAAGGGTACTCCACCGGCATATCCCAGCCGCCAAAATTGACCATTTTGGCGCCAAGACGGCGGTGCACCGCGTTTAACGGTGTTTTGCGAAGGACAGAATTGGGAGGAGTTGTGGCCGGTTCCATGCCGAGTGCTCGGACAATTCGGATGGTAACACGCGCGCGGCGAGAGGGTCAAAACTGGCAGTCGTGAGTCTCATGCTGTTCAATTGACGTTTGAACGCTGCCTGAGTCTTCAAAAAGCCGTTGCTTCCGGATGTCTGGCTTCATCCTACTCGGCCAACCAGGACTGAGAGTCGTCATTCTATTGAAACGGGCACGGACGCCTGGACGTCTACTAAGCATCGGTGATGAAACCATACTCAGTTAGAATGCGGAGTCCGCAGGTTGGTGCCACCGAACAGGTTTGCTCGTCAAAACGGGGGAAAACGAAAATGGGCTTCAGGAGAGCGTTGGAAATACTGGCTGTGCTGGTGTGTTCGCTGTGTTTGGGGGCGGCGATTAGCGCGCAGGGAACATTGCGCGTCGGGGCGTCGCGCGTTGACATTACTCCTCCCGCGGACCCGGCCCATCCGCCATCTGGCAAATATGCGCACGAAAAGCTTTACGTGCGTGCAATCGTACTTGATAACGGCTCGACACGTGCCGCCTTGATTGGCGCGGACCAGGGTGGGCTTTCCGAGGTAATTTGGCAGGCTGCCTCCAAACAGGTCGCCTCTGAACTGAATTGCCCGGTCGAAAACATTGTGATGTCTGCGACGCACACGCATAGTGGCTGGGGCCCAGGCGGTTTTCCGGGCATGCGTGGTCTAAGACCGGATCCTAACGAACCGCCACCGCCGATCGTTGGTCAGATTGTGGATGCGGTGCGACAAGCCAAAGCAAACCTGCAACCGGCGCGCGTTGGATTCGGTTCCGGAAAGTCCTACCTGAATGTGAATCGTGATGCCATCGATGGTGATACTCACTTGTGGACGCAGGCGCCGAACCTCGAAGCGCCTTCGGACAAAACCGTAGCCGTCGTCGAATTCCTTGCGGCTTCGGGCCAACCGATTGCTGTGTACATGGATTATGCGATGCATCCTGTAAACGGATTCCTCGCGGGAATCACCAGCGCCGATTTTGCGGGAGCGACCTCTCGCTATGTCGAACAGGCCTTCGATGACAAGACGGTTGCTGTTTTCGTGCAAGGGGCGAGTGGCGATCAGAATCCACTTTATCTCCGTGCTGGAACCAACGCCATGGCTTCGCAGAGTGGTGCACCCATCACCGGATATGTGCTGACGCGCGAACCGGTTGAGGCACCCATTCGCGATGGAAAAGTCAAAGCCGGCCCGGTCGACCCGAAAGTCGAGGATGTACTGGAACGCGTAATGGACAGCGAAGGGGTATTGCTGGGTGAGGAAGTGATTCGCGTAATGACGAACATCAAACAATTCCACGCTACCCCAACGATTGCCGCCGCTCAGAAAATCGTAACCTGCCCCGGCCGCAAGCGCACCGATAGTGGCCGCGAAGGAATGGCCGGGGCGTACCAGGACGGGGACACGGTGGAGATTCGTCTGGGCGTGCTGCGAATAGCGAATATCGAAGTGACTTCGGTAGATGGCGAGGTGTATACCCCCATCGCTCAGCGCCTCAAACGAGAGTCTCCGATGGCCAATACTTTTATGGTGACACTGGCGAATGGCAGGGCAAACTCGGGCTACATTCCGAACGACACGGCGTTTGGGGCGCAAACGTTTCAGGTACTCGGGTCAAGCTTGAAACCCGGTTGCGCGGAAACAGCGATCGTGAATGGATTGCTGGATTTGATGGCCGCCACCCAGAAGAAATGAATGAAGTTGATCATGCTGTCGTGAACCGGAGACTTTGGCCGATTCCTTCGTTCCCGTTCATGCGCTTTGCAAAGCCACGGCGAGACCTTTCAGGAGTGTTACACGTGAGACGAACTTGGATTGTTGCCGCTCTAATTCTGTTCACTCAGGTCGCTTCCGGGCAACCCGCGGTTACACAAACTTCCTGGGGCAAGGACGCCAATGGCACTTCTGTCGAACTTTTTACAATCACGGCCCCTAACATTGAGGTGGAGCTTGCCACTTACGGCGCCCGCATCGTAAGCATACGCGTGCCCAATCGCATGGGGCAGATGAGCAATGTGCTCGTCGGCCCCGATTCCCTGGCGGGATTCCTCGAGAATCGAACTTCTGTGATGGGCGCAACCATTGGACGTTATGCCAATCGCATTGCGGGTGGCGAATTTAATTTGAACGGCACGAAGTACACCATTCCGAAAAACAATGGTGGTAACGCCCTTCATGGGGGCACCGTCGGATTCGATCGCAAGGTGTGGAACGCCAGAATTATTCCGAATGGCGTTGAGATGTCCCTGGTTTCGCCCGACGGCGACATGGGCTTTCCCGGAAACCTCACCGTACGCGTAAGCTTCACGTTGAGTGGGCGCCACGGGAAACCTGCTCTGGTCCTCTCCTATTTCGCGGAGACGGACAAACCCACCGTAGTTAACCTCACGAATCATGCATTCTTCAATTTGTCCGACGACCTCGCAACTTCCGTCATGGGAGATACCGCCCTCATTAACGCGGATAAGTACACTCCTGTGAATCAGACGGGTATTCCGACTGGCGTTCTGGAGTCTGTTCAAGGGACGCCATACGATTTTCAGGCGCTGCGTCTGATCGGAGATAAGGTGCCGGAACGCGGCTACGACAACAACTTCGTTCTTCGATCGGCCTCCGTTGATGATCTTGCGGCAGAGGTGGATGATCCTGTAAGCGGCAGAACCTTGCAGGTGTTTACCACCGAGCCCGGTTTGCAATTCTTCGTTCCCCGGTTTCCGCCCCCTCCTCCAGCGGCTGACGGAACGCGCCGCGTTCCGCTGGCGGCATTCTGCCTGGAAACCCAGCACTTTCCTGACTCGCCGAACCACCCCGTTTTTCCTTCGACGGTCAACCTTCCGGGGAAACCTTTTCAATCGACTACCGTTTACGTTTTTGGCGTGAATCCCGTTTCGCCAAAGTAGGCTTGCGCTGCCGGTGAGCCAAATCCAGGGAACGAAATGAGTGGATGGGGCTTCTGAAGTAATCCGAAATCAGAACGAACCGGAAAAACAATGAGCGGAAAAGAACTTTTGGCCGGCGTGCTTTTGATGTGCAGGGCGGATCGGTAACCCGCGCGACGCGTTTTTCAGGCACTGCTCAGAAACTTTCTAATTGTTGCGGTGTCCATCAGTAAGGGTTAGTTCCCCGATACATCCCGATTTCAATTCGGATAAAAATCACTTTACGCTGTTTCAAATAGGCGCGATGGGTGTACAATCTTGCCCGTTCTCGCGGTCATTACAGACATTCCGATATCAACCAGCGGACGAAGGCCTAGTCTCTTTATGGGTTCGCGTCTCGACGAATAGCGGCTCCGGTGATTGCCACGACTACGGGGAGCGTGGACCCGCCGAAGGAATGTGCAGCATGAGGATCCCTTACTTCCTGCAGGACATCGCTTGTCGGGAGATTCTTAAGTTTCTGGTTTTGCCGCTCAGCGTCGGAAGTCTCTGCAGTTGCGGTTCCTCGAGCCCTTCACCACCCCCGCCCTCCTTCACAACCATGTCGCTTCCCGGCGGCATCATCGGCACGGAATACAGCCAGACGATTCAGTCCACCGGTGGAACCGCGCCTCTGATCTGGACTATTAGTTCAGGCGCTTTGCCTGACAGCCTGGCCCTTGGAGAGAGCACAAACAGCAGCGCAACAATAACGGGCATCCCGGACAAAGTGCAGTCCAACGTAGCGTTCACTATCACGATAACGGACGCAAATCAGCGGACGACCTCGCAGTCTTTCAGCATCAGCATTGCTGGGACACCGACCGTGGCGCAGACGCAATCCGGGGCGGTACGTGGAGTGATGGACGGCAATCTGATTGCCTTCCGTGGCATTCCTTATGCTGCGCCGCCACTTGGCGATTTACGATGGAAGCCGCCACAGCCACCTCCCAGCTGGAGCGGTATCCGCGACGCTTCTTCCTTCGGCAATGTCTGCCCGCAGATCAATGGCATCAGTCAATTCGTAGGGAACGAAGACTGTCTGGTGCTCAATGTCTTTGTCTCGCAAACGCCGCCTAGTCAGAGCCAGCCAGTGATGGTGTTTCTCCATGGCGGCGGCAATGTAAATGGAGATACACAATATTCGCCCACACCACTTGACGCGCCGCCACTGGCAAACCAAGGCGTGCTGGTGGTGACAGTTGAGTACCGCTTGGGAATGTTTGGCTTCTTTGCCCATCCACTGCTGACAGCCGAAGGTGGCGGCGCCTCCGGAAATTACGCATTTCTGGACATGATTGCTGCCCTGACCTGGGTGCAACAGAACATCTCGGCGTTTGGAGGCGACCCGAAGCATGTCATGGTATTTGGCCAGTCCGCCGGCGCTTACGACATCCAATTCCTACTCGCGGCACCTGCGGCCCAAGGCCTCTTCTCGGTGGCAGGAATGGAGAGCCGCGTTGTTTCTCTAGGGCAAACGCCGTCCTTTGCTTCCGTAGAAGCTGGCGATCAGGCATTTGTCTCCGATCTGGGTTGTGCTTCAGCGACGAATGTTCTCGTGTGTTTGAGAGCAGTGCCCGCCGAAACCATCGTGAATCTTCCAAACAGCTATCCATATGGTCCTGGTATCGGGTCCACCTTTCTCCGGGTCGATCCTTTCAGTTTTCTTCAGCAGCAGGGTTCTCCGGCACCGCTTCTGCTTGGGTCCAATCGGGAAGAGTCGTCGCTCTCTGATAATCCGAATGCGCAATTGGACGACACTGCTTATGCAACCGCAATCCACCAGCGGTTTGATCAGTTTGGCGCGGGTGTCGCGAACCAGGTGCTGTCGCTGTACCCTGCGGCTGCCTATACTTCTCCTAGTTATGCGTTGATCGCGGTTGACAGCGATTTCAACATGGCTTGCGAGGTGCGCACCGTCGCACGAGCGACGGCCGGCTCAAACCGCAGTCCGGTCTGGCGTTACTTTTACACCCACGCTTTTGAAAATGACCCTTCCTTACTTCCCTACGGCGCGTTCCACACGGCCGAGCTGTTTTTCCTTTTTGGAAATTTCAACGACGGTCAACAAGCCGGCGGCGGTATCGTCTATACGCCCAGTTCGGCGGATCTCGCATTTTCCGGGGCCATGATGGGTTATTGGACGCGTTTCGCCGCAACCGGCAACCCCAATGGCGCTGGCGCGGTTCAATGGCCCGCATACGATCCGACCACAGATAGCATGTTTGAACTGGACGACACGTCCGCATCTATAAACGGCTACCACAATTCACAATGCGACTACCTTGTGACCTTGCCGCAACCCTAAGCACATAACTGCCTGAAAGGTTTATCTAGGCTTCCAACTTTTCCGCTACCGCCTTGTTGCATGCTTCAGTTTCAGCATCGCTAGCATTGAAAAGGAGCTTGGGGACCAGACCTCTCGAAATTTCGCTTACTTGTTGGTGCAAGGCCGTCCGCGCCTAACCCGAAACTGACTCACGACCAAACCACACGGACCAAAGATAGCTTTCCGAAACGCAAAGCCTCTCGCCGGATTGTAAATTGCGCTGCACGCCCCGCTTGCTGGCTACCCTCTGCTCAGGTAGAGTTCTTTGCGGAGGCGCCCATGGCAGCAGCTCACCAGCAAGTCGTTTGCGTGCAATGCGACAAGACCGAGGAATACTGCGACTGTGAAAAGTATTGCACTATCTGCAAGGGCCAGATCAACGTGCGCTTGTGTGCCGACGGGCTGTACTATTGCCCCGATTGCCGCGAAGCGTGTGACGTGTCGCTTGCCAACGATCGCTAACCGTGCCAACGAGCCCACTTCATCTTCGCTTGCGCATGGACCCCGATGAGCGCCTGGCCGCCGCGGTGGGCGGAGTAGCGCGTTTTTTTGCGGATGGTGCCGGCTTGGCTAACGAAGTCATCTTCGAGCTGCAATCATCCGTTCTTTCGGCATGCCGGCATTGTTTCGGGCTGCATGTTTCCAGCGCCCCTTGTGAGGTCGCGTTTCACCGCTTTGCGGATCGCATCGAGATGGAACTTTTTCTTCCTGCCGAAGAAGCGCCGGCCGAGAAGGGTCATTTTGCCTGGCCTGGCATTGATGAGGTTCACTGCGAGACGCGCGGCGATTTTGCGGTGTTGCGGCTCACCAAATTCGTTACTCCGTCACCCGACGCGGAATAAGTCTGCTTTCCATAAGAGATCCCTGGAGAGTCGCTGCGCCAAGTAACCTTTTGTGGAAAGTAAACGCTGTGCAGCGATCCCTCCACTCCGCAACGGCGGAAGGCGCCGTTGCTCCGGTCGGGATGACAAATGGGGAGGAACGGGAGAAGGCCCGTCCCTACGGTCGGGATGACAGGTTTTGCGAGGTGAACTTGCCAACTTCCGCGAGAGCGCCGGGTTACATTTTGATGGCGAAGGTATTCTTTTTGATCAGTGACGTCATCTGATCATCGCTGACAGTCAGACGAATCACCACGCGGTCGCCGGAAGGCGTCACGCTGGCCTGATCCAACAACTGTCCCAGGTCAGGGTTGTCCTTGCTGGCTTGGTATTTCTTGTACATCAAACCCGCGGCCATCAACTGGCTAAGCGTATTGGCATCCTCCGTCGAGGCGCATACCGCCTGGAATTTGCCTTCGAGGCCGCTGCTTGCGGTAACGCTGATGATCATGGATTGCATGTTTTGCACGAGCTTGGCGGCTTCGGGAAACTGCTCCACTTCGGGAGCCAGTTGCGACATCGCCAGGCGCGTGTAGCTGGGGTCCAACACCGCCCAAACCACGCCGGTGCCGTTGATTTCGTTGATCAGGTTGTACAGCTTGTCGTTGCGCAGCATGCCGTCTTCGGCGCCATAGCGGATTTCAATCATTTTCTCGAGAAGCTGTTTGTGGCCAAACGCAGCCTTGCTGGAATCAATAAAAAAGAAAAACAAATCATTTGGGCCTACTCCGGAGCCGAATGCGAATAGCGTGTAACCGCGGGACTTGGAAGTGGCCAGTTTTTGTTGCTTGAAATAGGCTTCCGTGGAATCCGGATTGAACGTTCCCAGCGCGATTCCGACGATCTCTTCGCTCTCTGGAACGCTGCTGGCCGCGGCAGCGGCCGTGCCAGTGCCAGTGGCCGTGGCGTCCTGCTTGGCCGCGCTTTGCGCCACGAGTCCCCAAGCGAGTTCATCCACCTGCGTGTTGGGATCGACTCCGGCCGATGCCAGGAATTTTTCGAATTGCTTGAAGCGTTCCGGCAGCATCTGCTCCTGCAGGGCCGGGTACCACTTCATCGTGCGCGCTTTCTTTAAATCCGCGTAGGCAAACTCCCCCGTCTCCTTCGGGAACAGGGCAATGGTATCCGCGCTCAGGCTTCCGGCCTTGGCGGGTTTCGCGGCGGCGGTCAGCAACAAGAGTACGGCAGAGGCCGCGATACACCGCGTGAGCGTGTTAGTCCACTTCATGTGAAGCTCCTTTCGGGGGGTCTGGGGCAATTTTCAGTGTACGCTATATCCAATTCATGCGCTGAGGCGCTTGCGCAGCTCATCAACTTTTCCGCGCATGGTGGCGACGTAGGCCGCATCTTTCAACCCGTCCAGGTTGATCTCCACGTTGGCCAGGGCGCCATTGCCACCTGCTATAGCCATTAGACGCGCCACGCGCAGATCTGACTTCATGGATGCCGCCGCAATGGCCTCCAGTTGCACTAGCCTGGCTTGCAGCGCAGCGGCTTTTTCTGCCACCTCCAGGGGCACCTCTGCCGCGCCTTTCGTCGCTTTCTGGATGGCTTCCTCGCGCAGGCGCGTCTCTTCGTCGTTTCCCTGAGGGAGTTTGAACGCGGCCATCACCGCGTCATAGGAGGCGGCGTCGCGGTCGATCGCCACGGTCAATTCATCCGTTGTTTTGCGCAAGGCGTCGAGTTGCTCGCTGAGTTTGTCCACATGCAGAATCTGGGACTTCTTTTTCCGCGAGAGTCCAGCCACCATCTGTCCCAGCGCTCCAGCAAGGCCTGCAGCGAGAGCCGAAACGCTGCCGCCCCCTGGCGTGGCGGCAGGTTCCGCTACGGCTTGCAAAAATGGCCTCGCCAGGTTGCCCAGCTTGCCGCCCTTCGCTTCGACGGGCGCGCCGCTCAACACCGCGGCCAGCTTGTTCTCAAACACTTGCGCAGGCGAGAAGTTTTCCAACTGCAGGAAATAGTCAGCGGCCATCTCGATAGCTTTCTTGGGAATAAGCCCGACAATTTCGCTGCCCACGGGCACCGCGCCATAACGCGCCGCTTCGCGCTTCACCATGTCATAAACACGGTGCATCGGCGTCTGCTCAAAATCGGTCAGGTTGATGGACACCTGGGCGAGGTTGCGCGCTTTCAGTTCGACGCCCATGGACTTCACGTACCGCAAGCCACCGCTGGAAAATCGGATGGCCTTGGCGATTTTGTTGGCAATGCCCACATCCGGCGTGTTGAGGTTCACGTTGTAGGCGATCAGGAATTTTCTTGCTCCCACCACGGTTACACCCGCCGTGGGATGCAATTTCGGTTCGCCAACGTCCGGCTGGCGATCGTGATTGCGCTTCATCTCGTCGCGCAATCCCTCGAACTGCCCGCGCCGGACATTTTCCAGGTTGACGCGGTCTGGACGCATCGCCGCGGCTTCGTAAAAGAAAACGGGGATGCGGTAGCGCTTCCAGAGTTCATTGCCCACGCGCCGCGCCAGAGCCACGCAATCTTCAATCGTCACACCCTCGATGGGGATGAAAGGCACGACGTCGGTGGCGCCAACGCGAGGGTGCGCGCCTTTGTGTGTGTTCATGTCAATCAGTTCCATGGCGCGGCCGGCGCCGAGGAGCGAGGCTTCCGCGACGGCATCGGGATCGCCGGCCAGCGTAATCACGCAGCGGTTGTGGTCCGCGTCCATCTCCTGGTCCAGCACATAGACGCCGGGCACGCTGCGCATGACTTCCACGATCGCACTGACTTTCGCGGGGTCGCGTCCTTCGGAAAAATTCGGCACACACTCAATCAATCGATTCATGGGCTGAGTTCCGTCTTTACAGGGAAGCAGTCTCTCTGCTCCCCATTTGCAACCGCCATTTCAATCCTGCATGTAAATGATCTCGCCGCGTTTCATGGTCATCCAGCAGCGGTTCATGCCAAAATAATAGGGAATTTCGCGGTAATCCTCCACCTCGAAGACCGCCAGGTCCGCCTGCTTGCCTGCTTCCAGCGACCCAATCCGCTTTTCCCTTCGTAGTGCGCAGGCCGCGTTGATGGTTGCGGCCGCAACGGCTTCGGCCGGGGCCATGCGGAGTTGCGTGCACGCCAGGGACAGGATCATCGGCATGCTCATTGTCGGACTTGTCCCCGGATTGTAGTCCGTTGCAAGGGCCACGATCGCACCGGCTTCGATCAGTTTTCGCGCAGGTGCGTACTGCTTGAGCCCCAGATGAAAATCGCAGCCCGGAAGCAATGTGGCCACCGTGCGCGATTTCGCCAGCGCACGTATATCCGCCGCATTCACCCGCTCCAGGTGATCGCAGCTCGCCGCTCCCAGTTCCACCGCAAGTTGTGTCGCACCCGTATGCGACAGCTGTTCCGCGTGGACGCGTGGCGCCAGTCCGTGAAGCTTGCCCTCGATCAATATCTGTTCTGACTCTTTCCGCGTGAACGCGCCGCGATCGCAGAATACATCGCAGAATTCCGCCAGCCGGCCGTTTATCACTTCCGGTAGCAACTGTTCAGCCAGCAGCTTGATATAACGCTGAGCGCCGCCGGGCGCGCCGCGGAACTCCGCTGGCACGGTGTGCGCTCCGAGGAAAGTCGAAACGATTTCCAGCGGCTGCTCCGCATTCAGTTCACGGTGCAGGGCCAGGATTTTCAACTCGCTCGCGACGTCCAGCCCATACCCGCTTTTCGCTTCCACCGTCGTCGTGCCATACGACGCAAATTCCTGCAGGGCCGCGCGTGCCCGGCGTTTCAGCGCATCCGCTGTCGCCGCGCGCAATTTCTTCGCGGAGTTCAGTATCCCTCCGCCTTTGCGCGCAATCTCTTCGTAGCTCGCCCCCTGAATCTTCAGTTCGTACTCTTCCGCGCGGCTCGCCGCGTGGATCAGGTGGGTATGCGAATCCACGAAACCAGGCAGAACGACGCGGCCACCCACATCAAGCTTCTCCGCGCGCCGCGCCGCTGCGTGCTTTTCCACTTGCGTGCGTGGACCCACGGCTAAGATTTTCCCCTCGCGCACCAGCAGGGCGCCCTCTTTGATCAGGCCAAGTTTGGAAAGGGAACTGCCTCTGCGTGGAACTTCGCCGCGCAACGTCAGAAGCTGCGCAGCACCTGTGATGAGTAGGCTCTCGCTCAATGCGTTGCTATTATGTCCGACCCGCGCGCCAATTGCACCTAGGCCCCGACGGCTTTGCCCTGATAAGCCGGGGCGAACACATCCTTCACAAAGCTCTCAATCGTTGTGGGCGTCGTGTTTGCGGCCGAGCGGGGTTCCGTTGCCGCCACGATGCCGTTGTTGATCCCCTGAAACATCTCGATGAAGCTAGCCGCTGTTTTCGCTGATGCGCCCATCTGCAACAGGACTTGTTCCACCTGATCGTAGGGAAATTGGGCATAGCGCAAATCCGGCTTGTTCAGCCACTTTGCAATCAGCGCGACGACATCGTGCATGGTCAAATCGCGTTGGCCGAGGAGTTCTTGTGTGCCCTTGCCGCTGAAATCGAGTTTTAACAATCGGCCTGCAGCGTAGTTCCCAATGTCACGCGTGGCGAGCATCGGCATCTTTAATTCGCTTTTGAACGCGCCGCCGAAAACGCCCAACATATGAATCATCTGGATGCCCGCCAGATGATTTTCAAAGAAATACCCGGCGCGCAGATGCAGCACGTTGAGCCCATCGATGGCGTTCAGTTTCTGCTCGAGATTGTGCAGGCCTGTGATGGGGCCCGTTCCCGCCGCGGCTTGCGCGCCAAAACTGCTGAGGCTTACGGCGTATGGCAGCCCCGCGTTCTTCGCGGCCGCACTGATCGCATCGCTGATCTTTTCCTGAGCCGCGCGATAGTCCGGTGAAGTCATTGCCGGCGGAATCATCAGAAAGGCCGCGCGCGAACCAGCCAGGGCTCGGGTCATCGCTTCTGCGTCCGCCACATCCCCGACGAATGCCTCCGCGCCTCGCTGGACGAGCTGCTGCAGCCGCCCGACGCTTCTGCCGACCACGCGCACGCGTTCCGCCTTAGCGAGAAGTGCCCGGGTAATCACCGAGCCAACATTGCCCGTCGCTCCAAAAATCGTGTACATCTTTGTGCCCCTCTCCAAAATGCCCTGGTGCCTTTTCTTACGTGCGCGGAATCTCCGCAAGAATTCCCTATAACATCGGCACTTTCACGCCGGTCTTCTTCGCGAATTCGATTGCTTCCGTGTAGCCCGCGTCCACATGCCGCGCCACGCCAATTCCCGGATCATTGGTCAACACCCGTTCGATGCGCTTGGCCATCTCCGGGGTGCCGTCCGCGCAGGTCACCTGCCCGGCATGTTGCGAATAGCCAATCCCCACACCGCCGCCATTGTGAATCGAAACCCAGGAAGCGCCGCTCGCCGTGCTGAGCAGGGCATTTAATAGGGGCCAATCGGCGATGGCGTCGGAACCGTCCTTCATCGCTTCCGTTTCGCGATAGGGGGAAGCCACCGAGCCGCAATCCAGATGGTCGCGCCCGATCACGATGGGCGCTTTTAGTTCGCCCTTCGCGACCAGGTCATTCAGTGCCAGGCCGAATTTGTCGCGTTCGCCATAACCCAGCCAGCAGATGCGCGACGGCAGTCCCTGGAATTTCACCTTCTTTTGGGCCATCTGAATCCAGCGCTTCAAGTGCTCGTTCTGCGGGAACATCTCCAGCACCAACCGGTCGGTGCGCGCGATGTCCGAAGCCTCGCCCGAAAGTGCTGCCCAGCGGAACGGTCCTTTGCCCTCGCAAAACAGCGGCCGGATATACGCTGGCACAAACCCCGGGAAGTCATAGGCGTTCTTAACGCCCGCTTCATACGCAAACGTGCGGATATTGTTGCCATAGTCAAAAGTAACCGCGCCGAGCTTTTGCAGATTGAGCATGCCCTGCACATGTTCGCCCATCGCAGCGATTGCGCGCCTGCGGTATTCCTGCGGGTTGTTTTTGCGCAATTCCAGCGCCTGCTCCAGCGTCATCCCGTTCGGGACATAGCCGCCGATGGGATCGTGGGCGCTAGTCTGGTCCGTCAAAAGATCGGGCACGACGCCGCGTTTTGCGAGTTCGGGAATCAGGTCCGCGCAATTGCCTACCAAACCCACCGACGTGGCTTCGTGTTTCCTCACGGCGTTCTTCAGGATACGCAGCGCTTCATCCAGCGACGTCACCATCACATCGCAATACCCGGTCTTGACGCGCCGCTTGATGCGCTCTGGATCCACGTCAATGCCAAGAAATGCAGCGCCATTCATCGTCGCGGCCAATGGTTGCGCCCCGCCCATCCCGCCGATGCCGCCTGTCACTACCAGCTTGCCGCTCAGGTCCGTACCAAAATGTTTGCGTGCCGCAGCGGCAAAAGTCTCATAGGTGCCCTGCAGAATTCCCTGGGTACCGATGTAGATCCAGCTACCCGCAGTCATCTGGCCGTACATCATCAACCCGGCGCGATCAAATTCGTTGAACTGCTCCCAATTGTTCCAGTGGCCCACCAGGTTGGAATTGCAAAGGAGCACACGCGGCGCGTAGTCATGCGTGCGGAAAATCCCCACAGGCTTTCCCGATTGCACCAGAAGAGTTTCGTCGCACTCCAGCGCGCGCAGCGATTTCACGATGGCGTGGAAGCAGTCCCAATTCCGTGCAGCTTTCCCGGTGCCACCATAGACCACCAGTTCCGCCGGTTTTTCCGCAACGTCGGGGTCCAGGTTGTTCAGGAGCATGCGCAGTGCCGCTTCCTGTTGCCATCCTTTGCAGGAAAGCTCCGTGCCACGAGGCGCACGAAAAGGCCCGCGGCTGGTCGCCGGATCATTCAGGATTGGTGTCGTGGCGCTCATAGGTTCTACTCCCACTCCATCTTAACCCAGCGGCAAAGGAGGTAGGAAATTGTGCAGACAGCTTGCCGGTTCCCCCATACGCCTATCCATGAACCGCAGAGCTCCTCGCCAATGAATGCTGAGATCTGGTCGTTGATAACCGGCATCTGCTAATCTTTAAATCGTGATCATTCTTCTGACTCCGCGCCTATCCCCGCTCCCAATATTGCGCGACCATCCTCCCTTGCGATACATTCAAACTCGCGCATGAACTACGGCTCGCTCCCTTCTCGATTTCTCCATGCCGTTGACGAGCACCCAACTCCCCGGGCGCAGCTCGTGCGGCGTTCCGAACGCTGGGAACCTATCTCCAGCCAGGAATTTCTACGGCGCGTTGCCGGGCTGGCGGACGCTTTGGTGGAGCTCGGCCTAAAACCAGGTGACCGCGTCGGCCTGCTTGCCCCCAATTGTCCGGAATGGCATACCGCGGACTTCGCCATCAGCGGTTTGGGCGGCGTCACCGTCCCCATCTATTTCAACGAGTCGCCGGACCGCATGACGTACATCTTGAATCATTGCGGTGCGCAGGTGCTCTTCGTCAGCGGTGCTGCTCAACTCGCGAGATTCTTGCAGATCCGTGGAGATTTAAAGGAACTTCAGCACGTCATCGTTGCCGATGTTGGCGACGATCTTCCCTCCGAATTCTTACGTTACGAAACACTCATTTCCACTGCGGGTGCTCCGGAAATTGCTTCCTACCGGCTCCGCGTCGCCCAGGTGCTTCCCAGCCAGCTTGCTTCTATCATCTATACGTCCGGCACTACCGGCGAGCCCAAGGGCGTCATGCTGACGCACACGAATTTCAGCTCGAATGTCAGCGATTCGTGCCGTGAACTCGTTCTCAATCCCGGCGTGGACCTGGCGGTATCCTTTCTGCCGCTGGCGCACGTCTACGGGCGCACGCTGGATTACGTGCTGATTTTCGGCGGATGTCCGCTGGCTTATGTTCCCGTGATTGAAACTGTGGCGCAGGCTCTGGTGGAGGTTAAACCTACGATTCTGGGCGCCGTGCCGCGTTTCTTCGAGAAGATTTACGCCCGCCTGATGGAGCAGGGAACAAAGAGCACCGGGGCAAAGCGCAAGATTTTCCATTGGTCCATGAAGCTCATCCAGAAGATCGCTCCGTGGCGCTGCGGCGAAGCATCGGCCAGCCTCGCAGCGAAATTGCAGTGGGTCATCGCCGATAAGCTTGTTTATTCAAAGATCCGGGCGGCTACTGGGGGCCACCTTCGCGTCGTCCTCTCCGGCGGCGCGCCTCTCTTCAGGAATTTGGCGCAATTCTTCTGGGCTATTGGCATTCCCATCTATCAGGGCTATGGCTTGACGGAAACCTCGCCGGTTCTGACGTCCACCTATCCGCAAAACCGCATCGGCAGCTCGGGGCGCCCCATCCCGAACGTTCAAATTCGCATCGCCGATGACGGAGAGATTCTTGCCAAAGGGCCGTGCGTCATGCAGGGTTATTACAAGGCGCCCGAAGCCACGCGCCAGGTTCTGAGCGAGGATGGCTGGTTCAGCACCGGCGATATCGGGTATCTGGATAAGGACAACTACCTCTACATCACGGACCGCAAGAAAGACCTGCTCAAAACGGCGGCTGGGAAATTTGTGGCGCCGCAGCCGATTGAAAACATGCTGAAGACCAGCCCGTACATCCTCAATGCCATGGTCGTCGGCGACCAGCGCAAATTCATTGTGGCACTAATCGTTCCCAATCCCACCACCGTTGCCGCCAAGCTGGCCGAGGACGGCTTGAACTTCTCATCCAACGCAGAACTCGCCGTGCACCCGCGCTCTTATGCTTTAGTCGAGGAGGAAGTCCGGCGCCTTACCACAAACCTCGCGCAGTACGAAACCATCAAGCGCTTCGCCCTTCTCCCGGACGATTTTACATTTGATAGCGGCAGCCTCACCTTCACGATGAAACTGAAGCGGCGTGTCGTCGAAAAGCAGTTCCACGACCTGATCGATAAGCTCTATTCCGATGTCATCGAGCCCCGCCCTGTCACCAGCGGCTAAACTCCCTCCCGTCCATCTTGTGCGCTGAAACCTCAGTCACCGTGGTGTCTTAGTTCTCTCGGCTGTAAGCCCTGCTGAGGGGCTCGCCTGTGTCTCGGCCCACAAAATTTCTGCACCCATTTTCCTTCACAGACCATCTCATCTTAGGCAGTCGCCCGCCTAAGGAGGAGTTCCCATGCCAAAAGCAGCTACCGCAGCAGTTCGTAGTTATTCCAGCAATGTCGGCGTTCCCGATCACAATCGCCAGGCAATCACCGCCCTTCTCAATGCACGCCTTGCCGACAGTTCCGATCTCCGTAGCCAGGTGAAGTGGGCCCACTGGAATCTGAAGGGCATGCACTTCATTCAACTCCACCTGCTGTTCGATTCTGTCGCCGGTCATCTTCTGGAGCAGACCGACACCATCGCCGAACGCATAACCACGCTCGGCGGCGTTGCTAACGGGACCGCTCGCGAGACGGCCGCCAAGTCCACCTTGAACGAAGCGGATCTTTCTGCTTCCGATGGCGCTTCCATGCTTAAGTTCCTGGTGCATAACGTCGCTCATCACACCAACGCGATGCGCACCGCCGTCCAGGAATCCACGGACCTCGGCGATGCCATTACTGCTGACCTGTTTACCCAACTCACCCGCGAACTGGACAAAGACCTCTGGTTCCTTGAGGCGCACATCCAGTCCTAAGCCCCTTCGTATCGCCGGAAGTATACCTACCCGCGCTGATTTGCATCCGCGCCGGCTGATTGTATTGGTGTGTTAGGCAGACTCTCGTTACGCACGCGCCTCTGGAATCCCCGGCATTCCAGAGTGGACCTTTCACTTTCTTGCCGCTTTTTTGGAGCAGTGGTAGCTAGTTGTTCGTTTTCGGGGAAGCGTCACCCGGCTTTGCTTCCGATTCCTTGATCATTGCTGCGATATTGTCTTGCAGGTGCTTGTTCATGCTCTCGAGGCTCCTTTGCATGATCGGCATCATGGATTCCATGGCCTCGGCCAGGATAGCGGGCATTTCTCGGAGCATCTTCTGGCCTGTCGGCCCGGAATAAAAGGCTACCAGGGCGTCAACGTCGCCCTTGGTCAAGTGTTTCTGATACACGGGCACCATGGACTGCAATATTTCGTCCCATGGGAAGCTCTTCATCATTTCGTCCATCTGTTTGTTCGTACGGGCTTCGAAATCCACTGGGAGCTTGTCTTTGTCCTTCAAATACTGTTGGTGGATCATGTCATGCATTGGCTTGGCCATTGCATCCACCATCTTCGCCATCATCTCGTGAGATTGCGTGACCTGAAGATACTTCTCGATGTCTTCCTTGCTTGCCGGGGTATCTGCTGACGTTTGCTGTGCGGCGCTGAACCCACTTAGACCGAGACACAGAAGAACTACTACGAGGAATCGTTTCATAAGGGCCCCCGCTAGGCTACTCGGATAGTATTCTACCTGGTCAGCATTGTCATTAGCGTTTAGTAGCTTTGGTGGTATGGAGTGCTGCGCTTCAAATCATCTTTCCGCCGTGCCTGCCCACGTCTTCAAACAGCGATACAAGATTCGTCATGCTGAAGAGTTCGCTCACCTGTTGCGTGGCGTTCATGATCTCAATGCGGCAGCCCCGCGTGCGCGCCGCCACGTACAATCCCACCACGGTTCCCAGACCCGCGCTGTCAATCTGCGGCACTGCCTTCAAATCCAATACAATCCGTTTGCGCTCCGGTATCAGCGGCCTGACTTCCTCCTTCAGCGAAGGAGCATTCTCGAAGGTCAACTTGCCAAAACACTCCACAACCGTCGCGCCCTCCGCTTCATACGAGTGCACACGAAACCCGCGCGCCGAACTCCTTGCGTTCTCTGTGGACATAAAACCTCCCGCAATTTGCTGTCGCCACACCGGGAATTCCAGAGTCTTTACCGCACTCACCATGAAAACACAAGCAGGGAATGCGGAGATGTACTTTCTGCGCGGCCCTGCGCGGTAAACGGCGAGGGCAAGCGGTCGCACTCGATTGTGGTATACCTAGGTACGACCCGAGGAGAACACGTTTGAAGCTTAAGGAAGTGGCTTATCTTTTTGGTCTGAAGCCCACGCCGAAGACTTACTCCTACGAACTTCGCCACTATGATCTTCGCGTGGACGGCAGGATCACCTGCGCCAAGTGGCTGCATCCCAAGGATTATCTGCGGCAAATTTCCCAAGTGGTCGTGGACGAGTTGCGCAAATTCCTTTCTTCCGGCGATGTGGCCATTGATATCGGCGCGCACACGGGCGACACCACGATCCCTATCGCTCTCGCCACTGGTAAGTCGGGCTGCGTGCTCGCCTTTGAGCCCAATCCTTATGTGTTCGCCATTCTTCAGCAGAACGCCGCGCTCAATCCGGAAAAGACGCGCATCATTCCGCTGATGTTTGCCGCTTCTCTCGAAGACCTGCCGCTCGAATTTCACTATTCCGATTCCGGATTCTGCAATGGCGGGCGCTTTGAGGGCATCAGCAAGTGGTTCCACGCGCATGCGTTTGAACTGCAGGTGCAAGGCCGAAACGTGCACGCTCTGCTGAAGCAGTCGTATCCCGAGCTGATCCCACGGATTCGTTTCATAAAAATCGATACGGAAGGCTACGAACCGGTTGTGCTGGAGTCGCTTCGTGAATTGATCCTAAAGGTGAAACCGTACATGAAAATCGAAGTGTACACGCACCTGAATCGCGAGCAGCGCCGCGCTTTATACCGTTCCATCACGGCGTTGGGCTACAGCATCCGCCGCATCGTTGACGATAGCCACTATTGGGGCGAAGTTCTGGGCGAAGACGACCTCAGCAAGTGGCGCTGCTTCGACATCTTCTGCCTGCCCAACTCCACCTCTTCCTGAAGTTCTTAAAGCCCACTCAACTGTCGCGTGCTATCCAGTACGGAAGAGAAAGTGCCAGGTCACGTCCACCGCCGCGTGCACCAGCGCCGAGGCGAAAATCGAGCCGGTTTTGCGCCACGTCAAGCCATAGAAAATCCCCGCGATTGTGGCCAGGGCGACGTAACGCCAATTCGGAAACCCCATGTTGGTGATGTGTGAAAAGCCGAAGAGCACCGAAGCGGTCCACCATCCTGCCCACTCCGTCTTGGAATCGCGGGAGAGCAGGTTCTGCAGCAGTCCGCGAAATAAAAACTCCTCAGGCCACGCCGTGAAGATCACGATCGCCATGCTGGTGAAAAACAATCCGCTCCATCGCCCCCACTGCGGCGCAAACTCGATGAAGTGCACCCCGGTTCCGAGTGGAATAGCGATACATCCGAAGACCACAAAGCTTCCCACTACATAGAATGTCCAACTCTTGCCCCAGCCGATCGAATAGCCGATGCCCTTGAGTCGCCGCACAAGCACAAAGGAGGCTAGCGCCACATTCACTGCCACCAGCACCGAGAAGACGTACGCCAGGCGCGCATGCGGATACGGACACAGCCAATGCGATGGGCCAAACTTTACAAATACCCAGATGCCGACAACAATCACGTAATCCTGCCAAGCACCTGTTGCCGCTCTCTTTGCGGACACAGCCAATCCCAGCGGCACAAAGATGAAGCCCGCCATCGCGCCTGCCCGCGCCAGTTCGAATGTTCCCGTGCCCAGCAGGTACGCCAGATAAAACACCAGCACGCACGCGCCAAGAAAGAATCCGCCGCCGGGTCCGAATTTTTCCGCCAGTGCTTCGGCTGCGCCGCGCGCCGCGAACGACAATGTCACCAGGAGGAAAAACGCAAACGCGGTGAGGGTCGCGCCGAACGCCCGGCCTCCGTACCCCTGCCAAGTAGAATACAGCGCGCCGCCGAGGCACAGTCCCGCCCAGATTCCCAACACCGCCCCAATCCCGAGCTGTCTCATTCTGCCTGTTCCTCAGTGCGCATTTTCAGCTTGAACTGCCTCCGCGACGAAACCTGGCAATTTCTTCATTGCGCACTCATTGTAAACTGAGCTTGCCATTGCTGCCCCATCACTGGTACGTAGTGGATAAGCAAAGCGCTCGGGCAGGTAAGGTGTTGTATTCCTGGTCGCTGATCGCCGGTCACTGGTCGCATCTTTGGGTTCCTGATATCTGCTAACTGAAAGCGAGCAATCCCCAATTGAAACGCCTCTCCTACATCGACTGGATGCGCGGCCTTGCCTGCCTGCTGATGTTTCAGACCCACTGCTACGATTCGTGGTTGCGTCCTGATCTGCGCGACACCCCATTCTTCCGATTATCGCAACTCGGCGGCACGCTTCCCGCGCCACTTTTTATTTTTCTTGCCGGAGTTTCCTTCGCCCTGGTTACGGACAAGCTCCGCGAAAAGGGAATTGCACGCAACCTAATTGCCCGGCAGACGATCCTGCGCGGCGCCGAAGTTTTTGGCTACGGCATCCTGTTCCGTATCCAGGAGTTTATCCTGGGCTTCAAGGCTGCTCCCTGGACTGATCTTCTGCGCGTTGATGTGCTGAACATCCTCGGCCTCTCCATGATGCTGATGGGCGTGATGTGTTGGTTCGCTGCGGCTGCGACACCTTCGCTCGCTCGCCGCCGCAGCACAGTTGCCGCTCTTTTCACCGCGACGCTGATCGCCATGGCCACGCCGCCTCTCTGGACGACATGGCGCCCGCGGTTCCTCCCCTGGCCGCTGGAGTCTTACGTCAACGGCTCGCACACGTTTCATGAGCCACAGCACTGGCTCTTCCCGATTTTCCCTTGGGCCGCTTTTGCGTTTGCGGGACTTGCGGTCGGCTTTCTCATCTTCTCGGATTTCGCGCGCCGCCGCGAATCTCTGTTTTTTGCTCTGCTCGGGCTTGGCGGAATATTTGCCTGCGTTCTCTCGGTTTTCTTTGATTCCTCGTCCGTGCGGCTCTATGCCGTTTACGATTACTGGCACTCCAACCCGGATTTCCTCCTGATGCGCTGCGGCGTGCTCCTTGTGATTCTCTCGCTGGTTTACATCTGGTGCCGCTGGGGTTTCGCGCAAAAGGGATTCAGCCCGCTCATCCAACTGGGAAACACTTCCCTCCTCGTCTATTGGGTGCACATCGAATTCGTCTACGGCTCTTTGTCCATCATGCCCAAGCATGCCTGCTCGATTTTCCGCGCTACGCTCGGGCTGGCAATTATTTTTCTCTCTATGCTGGTGCTTTCCCTGCTGCGTACCCGATGGAAGTGCTCCCACCAAAAGACAAAAGGCGCTCCCGTTGTATCGGAGCGCCCCATTCCTGCCCATTCCTGATTCGTTTCTTATTATTGCGTTTTTGCGGCCGGCTCGCTCTCGTTCGGCCCTGCGGGCAATTTGATGATCACTTCGCCCGGCCGCGCCTGTCCCAACTCTTCTCTTGCAATCTTCTCGATGGTTTGCGGGTCCGTCTTCAAATCCTTTACTTCGCCCTCAAGCGCGGAGTTTTCCGTATTCAGCCGCTCGATCTCGGTTCTTACCTTCTGAAGCTCTTGCTGCTTGCGGCGCATCGCCAGGAATCCATGTGTGCCAAACACGTCATGCACCAGCAACACGGCCACAAACACCACCAGCAGATGCCGCCCGTAGTGCTGCGCCACGCGCTTCCACTTTTCCTGTGAGTGCACCGTCATCCGTCTGTTCGGACCTGCAACTTGCGATCCATCCTCAACCTAGAATCTTGTTCCACTCACATGTTCCACCGATACACATTTTCTTTGCCCGCGTGTCGAACCCTCCACCACCTTCTTCCGTCGCGCATTTGCCTTTTCTTCTTCCCAATCCTCTCCCGGGCGGTTGCCGAGCCGTGATGCAAGCATCTGCTCGCGATTCGACCCGCCGCAATAGCTCCTCGTATACAATCATCCACAGAGAGGATCGTCATGCCACGCGCCCCGCAATACCGTCTTGTGCTCGTCACCTGCGCCTCGCTCGCCGAATCGCGCAAAATTGCCCGCGCCGTCGTCGCGAAACGCGTCGCCGCTTGCGTCAACATTCTCACCGCGCCTGTGGAATCGGTTTACACCTGGAAGGCTAAACTCGAACGTTCCCGCGAACACCTGCTCCTAATCAAGACGACCACCAAGCGCCTGAAAGCCCTCGAAAGGGAAGTTCTGCGCCTGCACTCCTACGAAACCCCCGAATTCCTGGTCCTACCCATCGCCGCAGGCTCCAAAGCCTATCTCTGGTGGCTCGCCCAAAACACGTAGGGGTCCAGCACGCTGGACCCCTTTCCGCAAAATCGCTGCGTCTTGATTAACTTGAGGTGCGGCGGTTCGCCGCCGCTATTACATCTGAATGGGTCGCAACCAACGCTTTCCAGTCCGCCCTATCTACACGTACAACAGCGCCTGATCCAGATCCGCAATGATATCTTCCACGTCTTCGATTCCGACGCTGAGCCGCACGAGGCTGTCGGTAATCCCGACGCGGTCCCGCACTTCCTTGGGTATGGAAGCGTGCGTCATCTGCGCGGGCAGCGAGATCAGAGATTCGACGCCGCCCAGACTTTCCGCCAGTGCGCAAATCTTCACCTGATTCAGGAATCGCCGTGCTGCTCCCTCTTCGCCCAAGTCAAATGCCAGC
>Ga0209517_10001780_pt1 | contig 31641 bp, 30 predicted proteins | sample PeaSoiMetSII2010_FD_187695 | JGI IMG/M metagenome (GOLD analysis project Ga0209517, IMG submission 187695) | Peat soil microbial communities from Weissenstadt, Germany - SII-2010 (SPAdes) (version 2) | ecosystem: Environmental > Terrestrial > Soil > Wetlands > Peat | place: Germany... | reverse complement strand
TGCCAGATCGATCCCGACCGTAGTAACCTGCATCTTCGGACCCTCCCTACTTCGATTGTTGGTGGTCGAGCATACCACCTTGGCCCACTGAGGCCGTTATCAGTAGGGAGCGGTCCATCCCATCAGGCAGAAGTCGCTAGGATCCTATCTTATTCATGAACTCAACCAGCAGCTCGGTGAAAAGTTCGGGCTTCTCGCCATGCATTGAGTGAGGCGTTCGCGGAAACGAGCGGTAGTCGATCATTTGGTCGGCGGTGGAGACCAGTTCGCATACGCGCTTTGCTTGGAGGTCGGAGGCAGCACCCAGCAGGTATCCTTTGGCTTCGCCGACGTAGCGGAAGTGATGCGTGTACTGGACGGGGCATTTGACGCTGGCGAGCATTCGCGCATGATCGCAGCTCGCGAAGACGGAGCCCTCCCAGAACGCACGCGCCCACTCGGGATCGTATTCCTTGACGCGCTGCGGGATTTCGCCGTCGGGACCGAACATTGGGCCCATCGCGCGAGAGAGCCAGTCCGGGAGTTCTGTCTTGGCCGCTTCGCGCATCCCGGTCCAGTCGCCGACGCTCCATTGATCGCCCAGATATTTGCTCATCAGTGCGAAGATCGGTCCGATGGTCTGACGGATCGAATGGCCGCAGGAGGTGTTGACCTCTGAAGAGAATAACGGTGGATCCTCATACATAGTACCGCGAATCGTGCCGGGCATGGCGTACGCGGAGAGCCATGCGGCGACCACGCCGCCGGACGAAAGGCCGCTTACGATTACGGGACGGCGAATCACAAGCGCGATGAGTCGCACCAAGTCGTTGCCGAAGTTGTCGAGGGTGTACCGTCCCGGCGTCCTGCTCGATCGTCCCTGACCGCGCAGGTCAACCGCGAAGGCCTGAAAGTGATCCTTAAGAAGGTCCATCGCTTTTTCGTAGCCCCACCACGATTCAGTTTGTCCGGGGATCAAGAGTAGTGCCGGTTTGTCAGGCGTGCCTGCGACGGCGTAGTTGATCACCGTCTCGCCGGTGTCCATCGTCTGTTCCGCGAAGGCATGGGGGACGTAGGTCGCGTCCGGATTGTCAGGGCCGAATCGATGCGCGCTCATAGTGCGATCTCTCCGTTGTTAGCGTGCGGTGGAGCGAAGTCGTGGGAATAGCGCTTCTGCATTGCCGCGATCGATCGAAGCACGCTGCTTGGCGTTGAAGGAGTACTGCTCGTACATTCCCTCAAAAGCGCCCACGATCGCGTCGGTCGCGTACGGCCAGTCGGTTGCGAACAGCACGTGAGTCGGATCCACCAGCGCCATCAAGCTTGGCAGTGCGGTCGGCGTCGAGGATATCGCGATATCGAAGTAGAACTTGCGCAGCTGCGCGAGGCCATCGGCGAACTCGCGCTTCGGCGATGCGGTCCCGCATATGCGATAAGCCGCGTACGGCACGAAGCCGCCGGCGTGAGACAAAATGACTTTCAAATTGGGGCAGCGATCGAGGGTGCCTGAACCCGCGAGCCGAACTGCCGCACGCGTCGTGTCGAGCAGGAAGTCGGCGACGAATGCAGGCATACCTTTGAGCTGCTCGACCCCGTAGAGATGCGACGGATGCACAAACACGACCGCGTTGCGGCGATTCAGTTCGTCGAACAACGGATCAAATGCGCGCTCGCCGAGATAAATCCCGCGGCTGTTCGCTAACAAGACGACCCCGTCGGCGTGTAGCTTGTCGAACGCGTAGGCGACCTCGTCGAGCGAGCCTTTCACGTCCGGCAGGCACAGCGTAGCGAAGAACCCGAAGCGGTTGGGATGCTTTCGCACGACCGCGGCTGCGTACTCGTTCACCTCGCGCGCCTTGTCGCGCGCCTCGCGATCGTTGCCGAGATGCACACCGGGCGTCGATACCGACACGATCGCGGTCTGGATCTTATATTTGTCCATCAGCGCGAGCGCCGTGTCGATGCTCCATTCCGGAATCGGCATCCCACCCGCGTCTAGGCCCTTGCTGCGGAGCCACGCCGCGTAGCTCGGCGGCACAATGTGATTGTGAGTGTCGATGCGTCCAGGCATGACGTCCTCCGATTCCCTATGCGATCAGATCTCGCCCTTGAGAAACGCCGCTCGCTATCCCAATATTCGATGGTCCGGAGGTCGGTTAAACTTTCCCTCTGGTCATCCCGAACGCGTCCGGCTGCATCTGATGTCCGTACATGTCGCCGCTGAAGTACTCCGACTGGTAGGTAGCTGCGCGCGCGCCCCATCCGTACTCGATCATCCATCCCGAGGGATTGCGGAAGTAGAACGAGTACATGTGATCGTTTGAATGCTTGCCGGGGGCGATCGTCACCGAAATTTTGTTCCTGCAGACCAGGTCGTAAGTCAGGCCGACGTCGTCGAGGTTGTCCACTTCGATCATCAGATGGTTGATTCGGCGGTCGGCTCCGGGAATGCCGAAGGCGACGGTGTGATCGCGCTCGTTGCAATGCATGAAGACAAGCTTGATGGCCTGCGTGCCGGGGCCAATCTTGTACTCGATGCCGCCGCGCATCCCGAGATGCTGATAGAAGCGCTGCGCCGCCGCGACGTCGCGCTCGCGGACTATGCAATGGCCGATGCCACCGGCGCCGGTCTTGAAACGGCTGTGCATCGCGCGGCCGGGATGGAACGGCTTGCTGAATTCGACCATCGGGCCGTGAAAGATCTCGACGGGATTGCCGTCGGGATCCTCGAGCTTGAGGACTTCGAGCACCCGGCGCTCGCAGGCTTCGTCCTCGGAGCCGACGCGGAACTTGATGCCGGCTTCGGAGAGCTGACGCTGCATCTGCGCGAATTCGTCGGCGCCGGCGACGCGGAAGCCGAGGTAGGAGAGATCGTCGCTGCCGTCGTTATGCATCACGATCCGATGATGGTGATAGTCCATCCGCAGGTAGCATCGATCGGGCTCGCCTTCGTCGGCCAGCTCAAGGCCGAGGATGCTGGTGGCGAAGTCCTTCCACCCGGCGAGGTCTTTGACGCCGATTCCCATGTAGCCGAGTTCCGTGACGTGAACCATGTGCATCTCCTTTTGGGCGCCTACGGCAGCATTTATCGGGCCTCGCTGCGGACCCAATCTGAACCGAGTGCGACGCGGCGGACTGAATCAGTATCCGTTGGCTGATGGCCGACCTTATGGGGCGGTGCAGGAACCTCGACGACTTTGTTCGACAAACGTCCCAGCCCGCTGACCTCGACTTCTACCAAGTCGCCGATGTTCATCGGCCGCGAATTTTTCGGCGTGCCCGACAGGATGATGTCGCCGGGAAGCAGGGTGATGAAGCGGGAGAGATCAGCGACTATGTAGTCGATCGGGAAGATCATGCCCGAAATTGCGCCCTCCTGGACCACCTTTCCATTGATGTACGTGCGCAGAACTGAATTGCGAATGTCCACTCCGCTAACGATTCCCGGGCCGATCGGACAGAACCCGTCCTGACCTTTAACCCGCAGCATCGAGCCGGCGTCGGTGTCGCGATAGTCCTGGCATCCAACGTCGTTGGCGGGCGCGAAGCCGGCGATGTAGTTCCACGCTTCATCGCGACCGACGTTGCGGGCAGGCTTGCCCATAATCACCCCGACCTCGCCTTCGTAGTTGAGATACCTGTGGCCGGCCGGACGGCATAGCACACCGCGATGCGAGTTGAGCGCAGTGACGGGCTTCTGGAAGTAAGTCGGGGTCTCGAGCTGAGGCGCTTTGAACTCGACGCGGCGGGACTCGTAGTTGAGGTGGATACACAGAATCTTGGTCGGATCGCACGGCGGCAGGTAGGTCGCCTCTGCGTCGGCGATAGTGCGGCCGTCGCCGAGGATTAGGCGATCGCCGTCGGGACGCACCCACTTCGGCTGACCCTCATGCAGTATTCGCCGCCATTCTTCTCTAGGACCGTCAAGCAAATTCATTGGACACTCTCCGAACGAACCTTTAGTTAGTGCCGCGCGCCGGCGTTACGCAAACGATCCCTTGAGGGCCGCGATGTTCTTAACGTCGCAGAAGAAGTCGAAACTCCAGGTGCCGCCTTCGCGTCCGATGCCGGAGTCGCGGCTGCCGCCGAAGGGGGCCGCCAGCTCGCGCACGAAGAAGCAGTTCACCCACACGGTGCCAGCCGTCACACGACCGGCTATGCGCATCGCGCGCTGCTCGCTGCGGCTGAAGACCATCGCCGCCAGCCCGTAGCGGGTGCCGTTGGCGAGTGCGACAAGCTCGTCTTCGTCGCGAAACGTTTGCCATGTCAGCACGGGGCCAAAGACCTCGCGCTGGACGATCTCCATGTCTTGCTGCACGCCCTCGAGCAGTGTGGGTTCGAAGTATAGTTCGCCGGCGCTGTGACCATGCCCTCCCCAGACCGGTCGTACCCCGGACTTGAGGGCACGATCGACAAATCCCTGGACGCGCTGAAAGTGTTCGGGCGTGATGAGCGGGCCACCCCGCGTGCTCTGCTCACGCGGATCGCCGACTGTCATGTGTCCGACCGCGGTGCGGAATCTTTTCAGAAAGTCGTCGGCAATTGTCGCGTCAACGAGCAAGCGAGTACCCGCCAGGCAGACCTGCCCGGCATTCACGTACTGCCCCGCGGCGGTCTGCGCGGCCGCGTCGATGTCGGCGTCGGCGCATATGATGTAGGGAGACTTGCCACCGAGCTCGAAGCTGACAGGAGTGAGCGAGCGCGCGGTGGACTGTCCGATCAGCTTCGCGGTGTCGGTCGAGCCGGTGAAGCTGAGCCGGTCGATGTCCGTATGCGCCGCGAGTGCGGCGCCGGCTTCTTCGCCTATTCCTTGAACTACGTTGAGCACGCCGGCGGGTATACCGGCCTCGGCGGCGAGATCCGCCATCATCGAGCAGGTGAGCGGCGCCCACTCGGGCGGCTTGACGACTACGGTGTCGCCCGCCGCCAGCGCCGGGCCGACTTTCCACGTCGTCAGCATGAACGGCGCGTTCCATGGCGTAATCAGGGCCGCGACTCCTGCAGAATCGAAGCGCACGTGATTAACCACCTCAGCCGAGTCGATCTGCTCGTGACCCAATTTCAGCGCCCTGTGTGTGGCGAATTACTAATTTCCCCAGAATTAGCCCTTCGCCACACACAGGCACGTTCGGGTCTGGATGAAGGTTTGAGAGGGCGCATCGCTTTTCCCCAACTTGATATTCGTAAAAGCCAAGATGCTGCTCCCGCTAGGATCGGCGACGGCTAGTTTTTCTTGCCGTCGATTTCGTCGAAGACCTCGCGTGCGATACGCAGGCCGTTTACTCCAACCGGCCATCCCGCGTAGTGCGCCTGATGAATCATGATCTCGGTGATCGTTTCGCGGCTGATCCCGAGATTGAGCGCACCGCGCAAATGGGTCTTCAGTTCAGGATCGCGCGCAAGGGCCGTCAGCGTCGCAACCGTGATCATCGAGCGCTCGCGGATCGTCAGGCTTGGTCGCGTCCAGATTTCGCCGAACAGATGCTCGACCGTGATGTTCTGGAAATCGGCCTGCATCATTCCCGGTCGCGGCTCGACGCCGAACAGTTCTTTCATCTTGGCTGCGCCCTTTTGGTAGCGCTCCGATTTAGACATCGCATCGCCTCTCTTTGGGTTTGGGGTTGTTCACGATTGCGCGCGCCTGAGAATTGCACAGGTCAAGCTACGCGCAAAACGAAGGTGTCTTCACGGTCGCGATGGCAACAAGAAACGTGTGACGGTTTGCTAGGCGAGTACGGCATAATCGCGCCGCACGGGATCGCCCACTTGCGCCGGCTGCTAAGCGAGCTACTTGCCGATCCTGAAGGCCGTGGACTGATCGCGCTGTTGGGCGAGAGCTTGGTCGAGATTGCCGGGCGCCTGCGGTTCTTCGATGAACGCATCGGCGCCTACGATGCGCGGATCGGGCGAGTGTTTTCAGGCGACGAGCGTTGTCAGCGACTGGCCAAGGTCGAAGGGGTGGGCCCGCTGGTGGCTACCGCGATGGTGGCGGCGGTGGGCAATGCACGCGAATTCAAGAGCGGTCGCGAACTCTCGGCGTGGCTGGGGTTGGTGCCGCGCCAGCACTCCAGCGGCAATCGTAACGTGCTGCTCGGGATCAGCAAGCGCGGCGATCGCTACTTGCGTACCCTGCTCATTCACGGCGCTCGCTCAGCTTCGTGCAGGGTCGAGCGCAGACGCGACCGGCGCAGCATCTGGACGAGCCGGCTCAAGCTCGCGCGCGGATTCAATGTGGCGGCGGCGGCGCTGCCGAACAAGAACGCGCACATTATCTGGGCACTGCTCACGCGCGGCGATAACTATCGGCCGCCAGTCTCTGCAGACTCGGGCAACCAAGCAGCTTGATCAAACGCCCTTCTTATCGGAGGAACACGTCTCGCCATGGTTGCGGAGGTCGTTTTGTCGGTGATGGGTAACCGGTCGGACCGGCGCTTTCCAAACCTGTCCTGTCGCTGGGCCCTCGAGGCCGCTGACGTGACCAGGAGAAGGCGCGCGGATTTCCATCAGGGCCAAGCCGTCAAAACTTGGTCCGACCTGAATTCCTTCGCAAATCTAGGCGGCCTAACAAATCCTTTGGAACTACCGACGCCGTCGACATCATGGCGGTAAATCTCAAAACTCTCGACTTTTCGCAGCATTCGGAGTTTTCATTAGGGACAGCCGATCGGGTGAACAGCGAGAGATTCAGACTAATGCCGCCCGGCACTTCAAGGGCGCGGAGGAGCAAGCCGATGATTCGGGGAATTCACCACACCGCGATTTCGACAGTAAACCTGAACCGTATGCTGGCCTTCTACCGCGACCTGCTCGGTTTTTCGGTATTGTTCGAGTCCAGCTGGCCCGCTGGGACCGAAATCGCTGACCGTATCACCGGGTTGGCGGAGTCCTCAGCCCGCGTCGTGATGCTGCACACCGGCAACGCCAACATCGAGCTGTTCGAGTACGCCTCGCCGGCACCGCGCCCCGGTGACCCACACCGGCCGGTATGCGATCACGGTATTACCCACATCTGTCTCGACGTGAAGGACCTCGACGCCGAGTACAAGCGGCTGAAGGCGGCCGGCATGACGTTTCACTGCCCGCCGCAAGACCTGGGCATGGACGTACGCACGACCTACGGGCGGGACCCGGACGGCAACGTCATCGAGCTGCAAGAAGTGCTGAACCCTGCCAGTCCCATCGCGCTGCGACTGCCGCAGTAGTCGGTAGTGGCAGGAGGGCTTTGCCCGAGAATGACAATAGGCAGGCAGGAAGCCACGGCGTGAGGGCACGCCGGCTCCAGAAGATCCATCTCTTCTGTAGACGAGCTGCCCTCAGCCCGCTTTTTTCCGGGCAGCGGACAACAGAATCGCCTCATCGGACCAGGGGAGTTCGCGTTGATCTCGTGAGCATCGGACTCGCCTCATTGCTGCTGGCGATCCTTGAATACCGCCAGAGTATCCGAGCCCTCGGAGCGCCATACGCCAGCCGGCGGCGCTCATGCTTTGGCCCCGAGCTCTGGCTGCTGATGTGACCGAAACACGACGCCACAGGGTCGTTGGACTGGCTGTGTGGGGCGAATTACTAATTTCTTCAGAACGAGCAATTCGCCACACACAGGCGATGTGTTCACTTCGATCCGCGCGGACCGCCTGGCGGCGGCGCTTCGCCGGCCGCCTGTGCGAGGTCCTGGATGATCGCCGGTATCTCGTCGCCAAACACATCGCCCAGGCCGAAGGCCTTGCCCAGCCAGTTGAGTTCCTCTGCGCGGTCGGGCAGGGGCGCCGGGGCCTGAAGCATCTTGGCCTCGGTAAGCTCCTCGATTACCTTGCGATCGCGCGGGAACGCTTCTCCAAAAGCGTTGAGGAAAAATCTCTGCTCGAACGGCAAGCGCGGGCGTTGACCGCCTGCGGCGGGATCTTCCGCCGGATAACCTACGGTCTGAAGCGCAATGATCTTCGTGGTCTCGGGGAGCTTGAGCGCCTTGCGCATTTTGCGATCGTTCATGGCGGCGAGCAGGCAGGTGCCAAGTCCCTCCTCGAACGCGACCAGCGTCGCCTGGGCGATGCCCTGGCCACAGTCGATCTCGGTGAATCCGGCGCCTTGAATCCGTTCGCTGGTTGCCTTGAAGAACGGAATCATCGTGCTGTCCAGGTAGGCGTGGCTCTTTGCCTTGTCAATCCCAAGCGCGCCGGCGTCCACCAGTTCATGCAAGCGGTCGCCCTGCACCGCAATCGCCTGCCAGTCCAGACACCATACGATCACGACAGGCGCGGCGCGGAACTGAAAGCCGCCGATCGCGGTTCCGACGGGCAACGATGCGATTACCTCGGGCGGCGCGCTCGAGCGTTCTATAACGACCGCCTTGAGCGCCTGTACGTTGCCCCAGAACGAAGCGAGGCGGGCAGCTTCAAGCATCTTCTGGATCTTGACGCGCTCGACGGGCTTGTAGGGCCGGATAAAACGAATCGAGCGGCGTCTTCCGATTACTTCCTTGAGCTCCATGCAATCCTCCTTGCAGTCCCGCCACTCGAAGCGATGACGCGGCCGGTGTGTTCATGAACGGTTTTTTTTGCCCATCCTTCGCGAAGCGGTGCGATGAAGAAATCGCGCCGTTGCGCATCTCGAAGCGCCATGTGCCTGCGTCGCGCCGGTAGCGATCGAAGTAGCGGCGTGCGCGGCGGTTTCCATCTATCTATTTCCTCGTTTGTGCGCTCTAGTGCTGGTCTGTTGGATGCGTATTCGCGGCCCTTGCCGTAACGCTCAAGCCCCCTTCGGAGCGACTTCGATGAAGCGGGTTTTGTGCGTGCTGCGTTCGAGATGGTTGGGTTCGAGCCAGATGATCGCCGGAGAGAACTTGAGCCGCTCCTTGAGCGCTTTGACGATTTCCTTCTCGAGCTCCGCAACTGCCGATTTCGACGTTTCGACGCCGCGTTCGATCCGAAGTTTCAGCGGCGGGACCACGCGCGATGGCGGTTCGTCGAGCGCGATACGGAACTCCCCCGTAACCCGAGGAATAAAACTCGCGATGACGCTGTCGATCGCCGCCGGATAAACGATCACACCCTTTACTTTTAGCATGTCGTCCGACCGCCCGACGATTCGGTAGCGAAAGCCTGTTGCGCCGCACGGGCACGGGGAGACGGTGACGCGATGAATGTCGCCGAGCGAAAGCCGGGTCCATCCGAAGCCGCCGCCCACGATCGAGGTGAAGACTGCCTCGCCCTCCGCGCCGTCCACCATCGGGATCGGTTCGTGCGTGGCGGGATCGACCAGCTCGTAGACGCAAAGATCGTCGCCGATCCAGTGCATCCCCTGGTATTCGTGCCAATCGCAGGAGACGCCGAGGCCGGCGCCGAGATCGTACAGCTTCCCGCCGTACTCCGATTCGATCCGCGCACGGACCTCCGGGATTCCCGCGCCTGGCTCGCCTCCGCACAGCAGCGTCTTGATGCCCAGCGATGAAATCGGCGCGCCGAGCGCCTCGGGCGCGCGCTCGATCAGATGCTCGGCGAGCGAGGGCGTACAGGTCAGCACGTTGCCGGAGAAGAAACGCGCCATCTTGAGGATGCGCACCGCGCCCGACTCGGCGCCCACCGGAATCGTCATCACGCCCGACTCGGTTCCGCACTGGAGGCTCGCCGCGCCGGCAAGGAACATCGACAGCGCGAACGCGTGGATCACGCGATCTCCGGGGCGCACCCCGGCGCGCCATCGCGCGCGCAGTATGTATTCGCCCCAGAAATCATCAAGATCGCTCTGCGTGAGGGGATAGGGTTGGGGGTCGCCGGTCGTGCCCGAGGTGGCGGCCATGCAGACCAGGTCGCCGGGAGAAACGGGCAGAGTTTCGTCGAGCAGGCGATATACGTCGCCGCCGCGCTCGTCCATCAGCTCGCGATAGCTCGCCTTGGTAAACACCGGGATGGCCCGCGACCAGTCTTCGAGGCTTCGAATGTCGCGCGGTTCGATGCCGCGTGCTTCCATCTGGCGGCGAAAATAGGGAGCGTGCCGGAACAGATCCCCGGCGCGCGCACGAAGCCCTTCGAGCTGAATCTCACGCATCCGCTCGGAGCCGAGAATCGATTCCATCTCCATGTTCCAGTACGTACGTTCATTCGGCATCCCAGGCACCTCGCGGCGGTGAATCGAAGGATTGCGAAACGGAATACTTAGCCTTGTGGTCTCGCGCCGCCCACTTTCCACTTTTTCAGATGTTCAAAGTAATAGCCGGGCCAGAGGTACTCGACGATGCCGGTTCCGGGTGTTCCGTCGATCTTAAAGCGCGCGACGGCCTCGGCGAGGATGCTCTGCTCCGTGGGGATCTCGGTCAGCGCAAAGACAGTTGCCTCGAGGCGGGTCGTCTTGCCTTTCTCGTCAAGGATTGCTGCCGCGATCGTCCGCTGGGTGGCGCCGTCCGGCGCGTAGGCGGTTTCGACATGCGCTCGAACGATGCCGCTGACTTCTCGTCCGTCGTAAAAATAGCCGTTGAAGGCCGTCTCGCCGCGGATCACGGAGCAGGTCAGGTTCACGGCGAGGCCGTCGTCGCTCTGGGCGGAAATCCACTTGTAATGCTGGATCGCAGTCCAATCGCGCGTTCCCCAGGAATGGTCGCGCTGGCCAAAGCCGGACAACGGGAAGGTCTCGCCCTTCAGGCGCAGCATCCCCTCGAAGCGGCCGGCCTGTTCGAATCGGTTCGCCGCCAGCGGACTTGGGCAGCCGACGCGGTTTGAGGCATAGTCGAAGGGGGGATGGATCCCTGTGAAGGTGAATTCGAGGCTGGCGCCGGCGCCGTCGTCAAAGGCGACGGAGCATGTCGAGAGCGGCTGCAGGCCCTTGAAGCGAAAGCCTTGCACGCTCACGTCGTCGAGCTCGAGCCTGGCGGGCATGGGGTCCGACGCGTTGAAGAAGTAGGCGACGTCTCCGAAATTCCGATAAACAAGGATCATCGGGCTGACCGTCTTGGCGTTGGGATCCAGCCGCAGATACACGACCCCGCCGAGAGAGGCGTCGGGCAGGACGAAGCCCCAGTACAGGCTCTCCCGCCAGCGCGGATCGTTGTCGTGCGCGTGTCGGAGTTCGTCCTTCTCAGTCAGCATTGCCATATGTCTCCCGATGTTCTGCGGCATCGCGATCCGCGCAAACGCGCGGGGCGCGTGTTCTTACCAAACGAATTCGCCGACGCGGACCCATTCTCGTTCCCGTTCGAGCTGCTTCTTCATGAAGGCTCGCGCGCCCCGATTCTGCTCCTCGCCGCTCGCAGCGCCGACCAGCTCCGCGAGGAGCTCGCGCAAGCAGGCGTTTCCGTCGCGCAGCGATTCGTAAGGCCGATCGGCGCCATCCTCGACCTCCTCCTTGCGGAGGCGGTCCTGGATTCTGTCGCGGAGGCCGACGGCGTTCTTAGGCAAGCCGGCTTCACCGCTCAGGCGGGCGGCAGCCTCGGCAAGGACCGCGCGCAGCCCGCGGTTCTCCTCGCGGCAAAAGTGCGACGCCTTGTCCCATCGCGCCAGGACGTGATCGAGAGCCAGCATAATGAACGCGGACTGCTCAAGCGCGAAGGGATCGGTCAGGGTTGGAAAGACGACCTCAGCAAGGCTTTTCTTTACGCCGCGGAGAAAGTCACCGATATCTGGTCGCATAGGACTTTTCCTCAGGGAGATCAGAGTCTCAGCTGGTCAACCAGGTCCTCCAGGAGCCTTGGCACCAGGAGACCCATGATGCCGTGAAGCATGTGGGAGGTAGTGCCTTCGCTGAAAGCACGCGCGCCCGTGAGGGCGATGGCCGCCATCTTCGCGTTGCCAAGGACCTCGTAGAAGAACACTCGCTTCTCATCGACGGCTTTCCCGCTTTCATTCTCATAGCGGCGAAGCAGCTCCGCACGGGGCATGAGACCTACAGCGAGCCCGGCGCCGTTCCAGAATTTCATGCTCGCCCAGCCAAGGTCCTCCATCGGATCTCCCAGGTGGGCGGTCTCCCAGTCGAGCATGGCGGTGATGCGTCCCGTCTCGTCGTACAGATAGTTTCCGGAGCGGTAATCGCCGTGTACGAGGGCGATCCGATCCGTGGCAGGCAGGTTTCGCCGGAGCCAGCAGAACGTCTCTTCGAGGATCGGATGGACCTCGAAGCGATTCCGATAGGCCATCTCCCAGAGATCCACCTGTCGTGCGGCGGGCTCTGTCCCCACGCTCGGCGCTCCGAGGAAGGCGAGGTCCAAAGCCTGCCAGTCGGCGCGGTGAAGTTCTGCCAGAATCGTCACGAACCGGGCGCCGATCTTCGCCCGAAGCTCCGGACTTTCGCCGACGGGGAAGGTGGGGCCCGGCGTAGGCTGGCCGCCAACCAGTTCCATGATCAGCGAGGGGCGCTCGAGCCATTTTCCGGCGCTATCGAGCCAGTACGCCTTGGGGGCGGGGACGGGTGTGGACTCGAGCGCCTTGAGAACGCGGAACTCGAGGGAGCGATTCGTCTGGTCCCCCTCCATCACGCTCCCCGTGGGATCCCGTCGGAGAATGCAACTACGGTTGAATTCTTTTCCGTTCTCGCGCCACGCAACCTCGAACGCCCAGCTCTCCCGCGACGCTCCGCCGGGGCGGCGCTGCAAGCCTCGAATCGAGAGATCGGCGGCCGCCGGCATCTGATTCTTAAGAAAGGCGCGCAGCTTCTCTTCCATAGACACACTACTCGCCACGCTTGGCGCAGTTCAGACATCGTAGCGCCGGAAGCCCTCGTGCTGCGCGGGCCATCTTGTGCCGACTTCCTCTCGATGATCGCGAAGTTCTGAGACTCTCTCGCGCTCGTTGTCAGCGGTAATGAATGAATTTCCCCGTCCGAGATCAGATTGGAGGACAGATCAGCGTAATTGCTCAGAGCAATTCCGGTGCCTACTGTCCAGGGAGCAGCCCACGTTCGAATTTCCCCGCCTTTTTTCCCGTCTCTTGTGTTTGAGCAGGCAGCGCGGAATTAGGGCAGAGTTCGGTGAATCCGAACGATGCATCGCCTGCTTCGGACGGAGACAGTCCAAAAGAACTGTTGTGGCTGTCCTTCTCAAAATCTGGTCCGCGTGAACCGAGACGGAATGGGTCACCCAGCCGGCTCGCGGTGTTGCCGTATGATGGTTTGCCGGCTGACAACTCCGAAAGATCCCAGGACATTGCGTTCAGGCCGTTTTTGAGGTTTTCAGTAGGCGCAACCTGATCCCGTGAGATCCGCAGTATGCGCGCGATCTCGTCAACGACGCCGCCGTCGCCCAAGATCATGTCGGTGTTCACCACACCGGGGCAGATCGCGTTGACCGTGATCCCTGGGATTCCGAGCAGGCCCATCTCTGCGGCAACCGTGCGCGTCAAACCGATCACGACGTGCTTCGAGGCGGAATACGCCACGTTCGTCGGGCTGGCTTGTTTGCCGGAGATTGACGCAATGTTGATGATCCGGCCTTCACCCTGCCCCATCATGACCGGCAGAAAACGTTTGACGCAATAGTACGTCCCGAAGAGGTTCACCTCGATGACGCGCCGCCACTCGGCGTCGTCAGTATCGAACGCAAATGCCCGCTTACCGACCACCCCGGCGCAGTTGACGAGCACGTCGACCTTGCCGAACTCAGTGAGAGTCGCCTTCTGCAGCGCCTCCACCTCATCGGGCTTCACCACGTCAAATCGATACGCGAGCGCTTTGCGTTGCCGTCTTTCCACCTCCGCAGCGACGTCTTTCACTTGCGATGTGACATCAGCCGCAACGACTACGTTGGCGCCCTCGTCGGCGAAGGCCAGGCAGATCGCCCGGCCGATACCTCGGCCGCCGCCGGTCACCACGGCGATTTTGTCCTGCAACTTCATCGCGCAGGCCTTGCATCGCGTCGCACGCCGATGCGCCGCGTCGGCTCGATGCCGATCAGCCGGGCGAGGTTCTCACCGAAGATCTTGCGCCGGTCCTCGTCCGTGATCGCCGGGTAGCCGTAGTCGCGTTGCATGTCCTCGGGAATCTGGAAGTCGCGCAGGCCGCGGATCGCGGCCGCGATCTGCACGCCGAAGCCGGCGTAGTCCGTCCCCCAAATGATCCGTTCCGGTCCGACGAAACGCAGTGCCTCTCCAATGATGCGTGCGAATTTTCGCGGCGCCGACAGTGACCATGGGATCAGCAGCGAGAGGCACGGGTAGACGTTCGGGTGGCCGAGCGCCACCATATTGAGGTCGTCACAGTACGGATAGCCCATGTGAAACGCGACGAGCTTCAGCTCCGGGAAATCGCGGGCCACGTCGTCGAGCAGAATGGGCAGCGCGTACTTGCTCTTTCCCGGCGGGACCCAGGAGAAGCCGGTGTGGATATCGAGCACGATCCGCAGCTCTTCCGCCTTGGTGTAAAATGGCCACAGATCGGGATCGTTGATGTACGTATCTTCCGGCGGATAGAACTTGAAGATGCGTGCACCCTTCTCCTTTACCCAATACTCCAGCTCCCAAATCGCGTTCTTCACGCCGCGGAATTTGATCGGTGAGATGTTGGGCTCGTACAGGAATCGATTAGGATGCCTGTCAACCACAGTGGCCATATCACCATTGGTGACCCATCGACTCGAGTAGCCGGTGGTGTCCATCATCGACTCGGGCAGCAGACAAGCGATGTCGACGCCGTAGCGATCCATCGCGGCCAGGAGCGCCTCCGGATCGGCGTTGACCTGCAGATCGGCCGGCGGGATGCCGTCTAGCGCCGTTGGAGGCGTTCCGAGCAGAAGCGGTCGGCGGGTGCTTTCGATCGCCTTCCACCACATGCGGACACCGGGGAAGTGATTGAACGGCTCCATGCGGCCGACCATGTGCGCCTCGGGGTCGATCTTGAAGTAATCGTCTCGTACAAATTCCGCTGCCATGGGTGCTCCTTCCTTTTGTTCCGATGATCGCTGCGCTTCGTGGAGAGTCACTTCATTAGCTTCAGCCGATCATTCGTTCCTTGCCGTCCCAGAACTTTTGTTTGACCTCTTTCTTTGCGATCTTGCCGACGACGGTCTTGGGCAGGTCGGCCCAGAACGAAACCGCCTTGGGGCACTTGTACCCGGCCAGAGTCTTCTTGCAGTGATCAATGATCTCCCGCTCCGTCGCTGATCGTCCGTCTCTTAGCACCACGACCGCGTGCACGATCTCGCCCCATCCTTCGCTGGGTGATGACACCACCGCGCATTCCTTGACCGCCGGATGGGCGTAGATGACGTCCTCCACCTCTTTTGGATACACATTCTCGCCGCCGGAGATAATCATGTTGGCCTTGCGGTCGGTCAGGTAGATGTACCCGTCCCGATCCTGGTACCCCATGTCCCCGGTGTGGTACCAACCGCCCTTGAGCACCTCTGCGGTCAGCTTCGGGTTCTTCCAGTAGCCCTTCATGACGTGCGCGCCGCGAACGCAGATTTCGCCGATCGCGTCCGGACCAGCCGTCTTGTCATGCTCGTCGACGATCTTAACCCGCGCGAACATCGCAGGCCTCCCGGCGCTCGAAAGGTACTTGACCTTGTCGCCTTCGAGACAATGATCGCTCTCGTCCAGCATGGTGATGGCCGCGCCCGCCGTCTCGGTGGCGCCATACCCTTGCGCAAATCGATTGCCGAACTTTCGGATGCACTGCTTCAGAATCTCAACGGGGAACGGACTGCCTGCGTAGGTAAACGACCTCACACTGGATAAGTCGTATTGGTCGACATTCGAATGATTCACCATCCATCCGTAGATGGTTGGAACAAGGTTCAGGTGCGTGCACTTCTCGTCTTGAATGAGCTTGAAGATAGTGTCCAGGTCCGGTCTGCGATTGATGCAGACTTTCCCGCCGACCAGAAGCACCGCCAGTATCGGCCACCACGAAACATGGAAAATGGGCAGCACAAAACAAGTCGAATCTTCTTTGGTGAGCCCGCCGTGAAGTGCCGGCGCAATGCCCGACAGCAGGGCGCTACGGTGGCTCAGCATGACCCCCTTGGGCACCCCGGTGGTGCCCCCGGTATACATGAGTATTGCGAGGTCGTCCTCATCCACGTCATAAACATTCCGATCAGGCTCTTCGTCGGATGCCTGCGCGAGCAGCTCCTCATAGGCGTGAAAGCCCGGGCAAGGGTTATCGAAGGATATGAGCTGTTCGATGGACGAAAGCTTGCCGCTGATCTTCTCTGCGCGCTCTTCGTATCCATCACCGACGATGAAGATCCTCGCCTCGCTCTCGTTCACGATGAAGACGATCTCGTCGTCACCGAGGCGGACATTGAGGGGCGTGACGCTCATGCCGAGCTTGGCGGCGGCGAAGTAGGCCTCGAGATACTTCGCGCAGTTGTCCGCCATGATCGCCACCCGATCGCCTTTGGAACAGCCGAGCCCGAGCAGGGCGTGCGCGCACCGGTTGATGCGGGCGTTGAATTCCGAATAGGTGTACCGCATCCCCTCGAAGACGACTGCGGTCCTGTCCGGGTAGTTCAGCGCGCCGCTCCTGGGAATATCACCGAGCGTGTACATCTCGTGCCCCCCTTGAGTTACGCCCAGGACTTCGGCAGTCCCTGGAACTGCATGAGCATGTTGCGGCTCATCTCATTCGAGATGGGCGAGAACTGTATCTGGTAGGCGTCGCGCAGGAACATGGAGACCGGGTAGTCGTTGCAGATCCCGTATCCTCCGAAGATTTCGGCCCCGAAAGTCCCTGCGTGACGCGCACCCTCAGCAGCGACGAGCTTCGCCATGGTCGCCTCGCGGTGGTACGGCTTGCCGTGATCGCAGAGCCAGGCGGCCTTGTAGGTCAGATTCCGCGCGTTCTCCAAGTTGATGTACATGTCCGCCATATAGTTCTGGAGAATTTGGAAGCGGCTGATCGGCCCACCGAACGCGTTGCGCTCCTGAACATATTTGAAGCACTGCTCGTAGATCGCCGCGATGATGCCCACGCCCATCATGGCCACGCCGATGCGTTCCGGATTCAGGACGGTCATGATCTCGTGAAAGGCATTGCCGCGGGTCCCGATGGTGTTCGCCTTCGGGACTTCCACGTTGTCGTAGAAGACCTCGACGCTCTCGCAGTGGTGGCAGCTGATCTTGTCGATCTTCCGGATCGTGACGCCGGATGTCTCACGCGGCACCATGATGGTTGTCCATGACATGCTCCGCTTCGCCTCGCGCTCTGTCTTGCAGATCGTGAACAAGGAATCAGCAACGTGCGCACCGGTGATGAACACCTTCTGACCGTTGATCAGCCACCTATCTCCCTTGTCTTCGGCAAAGGTGGACAGCGCCCCTAAAATGTCGGTGCCGCCGCCCGGCTCGGTGAGCGCCATGCAGGTCCTGAATTTGCCCTGAGCAATGAGGGGCAAATATGCCTTTTTCTGCTCGCTCGTGCCGAGCTCGTTGAGAAAGCGAACGCCGAAGCCGCTCGTGACGCCAACCGCAAGGGCCACAGACATCGAGGCCTTGCAGAGCTGCTCGTAGGCCACCATGTAGTCGACCAGCCCCAGACCCTGTCCACCGTATTCGACGGGAACCGGTCCGGATAAGGCGCCGATGTCCGTGAGCTTCTGCCAGAGGTCATCGGGCGGGAAGTCGACATGTTCGTCCATCCAGCGGACGTACTTGTAATTAAGCTCCTTGGCGCAAAACTCCTGGAACGTCTGCTGGATGAGCAGCTGATCTCCCGTCAGTGTGAAGTCCATGGAGAGCCTCAGTGCCTTTCGTCGGACGCGACATTGGCCTGCTTCTGCTTGGCGACCAGGTCATCGGGTTGCTTCCGAAACGTGTCCATCATAGCCTGGATGTCGGGCGCATAGGTCAGCCACTGGATGGCATTGCGCTCCAGCGCTAAGGCCGTATCCAAGCTGCCGCACTCAAGTGAGCGGCCCATGACCTCCTTGGCCATGCGCAAGGCAATGATTTTTTTCGAGCTGATGTTCCCGACCACCTCGGTGAACCTGGCCTCGAACTCGTCGTCCTTGAACACGCGGGTGAGAAACCCCATTTCGTACATGTCCCGCGCGGTGTAATCTTTTCGGCCGCTGTAAATGATCTCGCGCGCGCGGTAGATGGGCATGGCACGTGCGATGCGCACGGTCCCACCCCAACCGGGCAAAATCCCCATGTTGATTTCAGTGGTGCCGAACTTGGCCGACTCGCGCGCGTAGACGAGGTCGCACATGAGCGCGAGCTCGAGCCCGCCGGCGAGGCAGTGGCCCGTCACCTTGGCAATGACCACCTTCTCGCACAACTCAATCGCCTTGCCGACGCCGTAGCCCTGATGTGCGAGCCAGTTCATCGATTCCGTTTGCTCGGCAAGCGACGGAAAGATGCTCAGATCTCCGCCGGTGCAGAAGGCCTTGCCGTTGCCCGCAAGAACCACGACTGCTACCGACGCCTCGTCCCGGACGCGATGAAATGCATCGATGAGCTCGGCGGCCAGCTCGCGGTTGATGGCGTTGTACTTGTCCGGCCGGTTCAGCGTGATCGTGCAGACCGGACCTTCGATCTCGTAGAGGATGGTCGTGTAGCGATCCATGGCGCACCTATCTCTTTATGGGCCGGAAATACGGCAGGCGGAAGCCGTCCCGCTCGTGGAAGACCACCTCGACCTTCATGCCGAAGCGGATCTCTTCCGGTTCACACTCCACGATCCGCGTCATCATGCGAATGCCCTCGTCCAGATCGACGTAGGCGATCGTGTACGGCAGCTCGTCCATGAATTTCGGCTCCACCATGCTGTAGGCGGTGGAGAAGGTGTACACGGACGCTTTGCCGCTGGCTTCGATCCAGTCGAGATTGCCGGACCAGCACTTCGGGCAGACCTTACGCGGATAGAAGATCCGCGCGTTGCAGTCCTTGCAGATCTGGACCAGGAGCTTGCCCTGCTTCGTTCCTTCCCAGAACTTTTCGGACCACGGTTGTGCCTCAGGGACTGGTTTTGTCACATCGAAGTCCATCTCAGATCTCCCTCCCCCAGATCGTGGCGATGTTGTTGAATCCCGACCCGCCCATCGTGTTCTGGTAGACGTACCGGCAGTTCTTGATTTGGCGTTCGCCCGCCTTGCCCATCGCCTCTTTGGCCGTGACGCGCAGACCATCGGAGACCTTCTGCAATTCCCGCAGGACGCAGGTGCCCCTGATGTAGCGCGAGGAGTCTCCGAGCTTGTACGCGGCGGGGCGCTTCATCTTCTTGGTTCCGGCGGCCGCTTGCTACATGTGGCCGGTTTCGGACATCTTCACCATCGCCTCGGTGGTGAAGAACGCTCGATCCACCGCACCCATGTTGATGTACCAGCATTCACGCTCGGGCGTCTCCATGCCCGGCAGGTAGCACATCGTCGCCTGGCCGCTCTGCACGTCGGTGGAGCAGGCGCCGACAACGAATTCGCGCTTGAAAGGATAGATGGCGATTTTCGCGTCCGGCACCGGACGATCGCGATACGCAAGCCAGAAGGTGTTGTTGCGAAAGAGCTGACCGCGGCGATCGTAGGTATCGATGTACGGCTCGAACCACATTTCGGAATCCATGTAGATGACCGTCTTGGAATCGAGCGCCTCGGCGTTGTTAACGCTGCGCCGCGGCTCGGCGCTCACGATGTACATGTGGCGCATCTGCCAACGCTCGGGGCATGCGCTGCCGCCGCCGTCGGTGGCGCATCGCATTTCCGGTGAATGCTCTGCGTCAACCGTCCCGAGCATCTCCTTCTCGCCGAGGAACTTATAGTCGTACTGTTCGGTCTTCGGATTGAAACCCGAATAGTGATCGGGGCTGAAGGTCCGCGCGCCGGTCGCGGTCGAATTCATCGCCTCGTTCAGACGGCGCAGGCGCCGCGTGCCGGGCTCCCAGGCCCAGGTGTCGTCGCCATGATTCGGGTCCTCGTAACGATAACGCAGCAGGCTGGTGCCACGATCCACCTGGGGCGCGAGTTGCGGCCCGAGCAGGAACAACCACAGGCGGTTAGTCTTCTTGAAGTCGGGGTCGATGGGCATCGGCTCGACCTCGGTCCTGCCGACGAGGTCATAACCGGCGTAGTGTCCGAGCTGGTCGTAGTTGATCTCAGAAAAGGGCTTGTTGACGCCGGTGTAAACCGTGTCGCAATCGAAATATCGCAGGTCATAGTCGTCATTGCTGATCGGGCGCCACAAGGCGTTCCAGACGATCTTGGTCGCAACGTAGGGATCGTTCGCGTCGATCAGCGGGAAGGGCTGGCCGGCGACATAGCCAACGACGCTTCGATGATCCTTCGAGAGCTGCACCTGCGACGAATATTTCTCGGTCGCGTCCTTGTACGGAGGCGGCCAATCGATGCGTGAGGTCGGGACTATTTTCATCGTCATCCCGCGCTGCACTTTGTAAAACACGCCCGGCGAAACAAGGTCCTTCACCTGCGACGCATTGTCAGGAGTGATGAAGTCACCCGGCTTGACGCCTGCCTCTCCCGGCAAACTCACGGCCGCGAGGGCCAACAATGCAATGCCCCCGACAACGACCGTTTTGCGAAACCCCACTATCCCCAATTGCATTTTCGAACCTCCGTGAAGAGTCCTGAAAAGTTTTCCCCCCTGGCTCGGGTAAAAAATACCGGCCATCTCAGATCTCCCTCCCCCAGATCGTGGCGATGTTGTTGAATCCCGAACCGCCCATCGTGTTCTGGTAGACGTAGCGGCAGTTCTTGACCTGGCGTTCGCCCGCCTTGCCCATGAGCTGTCGCGCGGTTTCGACGTAATGCGCGGCGCTCACACCGGAGCCCGTGTGCCCGCGGCCGGGTGCGTCGCCAATAGTGGACCACGGAATGTCGCCGCCGAACGACATCCGTCCCTGGAGAAAATATTTCCCGCCCTGTCCCGGCGGTGCGACCTCGAGAAGCTCAGCCATCAATGGGTGAAGGAGCGGATAGGCGAGATAGCAATTCCAGATGCTCACCTGCTCCTTGGTGATCCCCGCCTGGACCATCGCCTCTTTGGCCGTGATGCGCAGACCATCGGAGACCTTCTGCAATTCCCGCAGCACGCAGGTGCCGCTGAAGTATCGCGAGGAGTCTCCGAGCTTGTACGCGGCGAGGCGCTTCATCTTCTTGGCATCCTCCGCGGAGACGACGACCATCGCGCTGCCGCCATCGCCGAGGACGTTGCTCTCCCGACGATGTAGCGGCGTATTGATCATTCCGGACGCCAGCACCTTCTCGACCGTGGGGATCTCTTTACCGTAGAACATCGAGTTCGGATCCCTGGCAGCCCAACTCCGCAGCGCGGTCACGACCGAGGCCATCTCCTCCGACGTGTAGCCCGACTCGTGCATGTAGCGGTTCGCGAGCAGGCCCATGATGATGTTGTAGGTGGTGCCGAACGGATACTCCCATTGCAGGTCCACTCCGGCCTTCGCGAAGAAGTTGATCTGGTCCGCGAGCGGAATGGTCGAGTGTACCGTGACGTGCTGCACGAGGACCGCCTTCGCGACGCCGCTGTGGATCCACTGTTCGGCGAGACGCAGGCAGTTCGAGGTGGAGGATCCGCCGGCGTTGCACGAGACGGTGTCCTTGCAGCTATCGAGTCCGAGCTCCTCGGGCAGCTTGCCGAAGGCCAGCTCGGACGTAATCTTCGGCTGCGCCTGGGGCGCGACGCTGATGACGCCCTCGATATCGTTCTTGTGCAGGCCCGCGTCTCGGATTGCTTCGAGGCACGTATCGTAAATGATGTCCCAGTGCGTCCGCTCCGGGCGGTTGGCTGTTGGCACTTCACCGATTCCGATGATCGCAATTCCGGGCTTGCCCATGGTGCCTCCTTTCCCCCGGGGAGCTGCAGTTACGCCAGGGAAGCAATCTGCGGCATGACCAGACGGCCCTTGGCACGCGTCGGGCGCCAGTACTCGGGCATGTACTTTTCCCGGCCGAGGTCACGGTTGTGCAGGCACCGCACAGGCATGCCGAGGGCGGTACGCGTCAGGCATTCGCAGCAGCGGGTGCACTTGCGGAACTTCTCCCCCACCTGCACCTTGTTCGCCCATCCGGGATCGATGAGCAGCTGCCGGCCCAGCGAGATGAGGTCTGTCTTGCCGTCCCGGATCGCTCGGGCCGCCATCGCCGGGTCGTGCACCGACGGCGTCATGACGGGCACGTGGGCGGGCAGCACTGATTTGAAACCGGCGGCCTCGTCGAGCATCGCGCCATCCTTTTCCGGGAAGAAGTACTTGGTCGCCTCGTACGATCCTGACGACAGGTGGACGTAGTTGATGCCCCGCTCGCCAAGCACGCGGACGACCTCCTTCATCTCTTCGTGATGAATGCCGTCGGGCATGTGCTCGTCTCCGGAGAGCCGGATGCCGACCGGAATAGCGGTGCCAATCATCTCGCGCACCTTGTCGTAGATCTCGATGACGAAGCGCATCCGGTTCTCCAGCGACCCACCGTACTCGTCGGTGCGCTTGTTGGTGCGCGGCGAGAGGAACTGATGCTCCAGATAGCCATGCGGCGCGTGCAGCTCGATGCCGTCGAAGCCCGCCATCACGGCAAGGACACACGAGTGGCCGAACTCCGCGATCTCGCTCTTGATCTCTTCGCGCGTCATCTCCCGCGGCATGTGGGCCATGATCATCGTCGGGATCTTCGGGTTCATGAAGAACCCGCTCTTCTCGACGAGCTTGCGCATCTTCGCCGGCAACATCTCGGGATCGGTCTGATACGGAATCCCCGCCGACGGCGCGGGCGGCGCCTCGTGGTCGTGGCTGTGGCCCTGGCGGCCGAAGCCGATCGACAGCTGGATAAAGACCTTGGCGTCAAAAGCGTGGATCGTCTCGACTAGCTCTTCGAGACCGGGCAGATGTGTTCCGTTGAACAAGTGCAGGTTGGACGTGTACGGGAAGCGCGAGGCCAGTCGGGTCCCGAGGACGCACTCGGTGATTATCAGCCCCGTGCCACCTTTCGCGCGCGCGGCGTAGTAGGCCATGATCTGTTCGTTCGGATAGCCCCGGTTGTCCATCGAGAAGACCGTGTTCATCGGCGCCATGGCAATGCGGTTCTTGATCTTGCAATCCCCGATCCGGATCGGCTCAAAAAGTTCGGCGTGCTTCGGCGCGGCCGCGCGGTTGCGGGATGAGTGAGTCTTCGTCGTTTGCATTAGGTATTCCTCCCTCGATAAATAAGACAATAGGCCCAGCCGCGATAGCCGTCCAATACTATTTTTTGATTACCTGATTCCTTTCGGCTATATCTCGGGTGGCGAAGGATTACGCGAATGGACATGCGACAGCTTCGGCAATTCATGGCAGTGGCGGAGCACGGCAACGTGCGGCGCGCTGCCGATCACATCCACCTCTCGCAGCCGGCACTGACGAAGAGCATCCACAATCTCGAGGATGAGCTGGGCGTGCAATTGTTCACGCGCGGGCCGCGCGGCGTGGCACTCACGATCTACGGCGAGATCCTGCTGCGCCACGCGCGGCTGCTGCACAATAAGGGCGAACGGGCAGTCGCTGAGATCAAGGCCGTAAAGGCCGGGCACGTCGGTCATCTGCGACTCGGCGTGGCGAACTTTTCGATCTCCTTCCTGCCGCGGGTGATCGCGCAACTACTCGCGACCACGCCGGGGCTGTCGTTCGACATCGTCGATGGAACCTACGAAGGCCTGACGGCGCTGGTCCGAGAAGGCGTACTGGATGCCGTTGCGAGCGGCTTCCCGATGGTGCATCGGGCGGAGGACCTCGTGCACGAGGAACTCGTAGCGGGAGAGTTTGCGGTGGTGTGTCGCCCGGATCATCCAATCCTGGCGGAGAGACGGAAATCTCCACCGCTCTTAGCAAAGCAGCGCTGGATAGTACCGAACCGCCCGCAGCAGATCGTCGAGTCGTTGGAATACACGTTTCGCACCGCTGGTGCAGAGCCACCAAAGCCGATGATCACCTCCGGGTCCATGAGTTTTCTCAAGGCAGTGCTCTGCGAAGGCGAGTTCCTGACGATTCTTCCGCGCGGCGTGGTCCGGCAGGAACTGGAAAGCGGCACTCTGGTGACCATCCCTTTCAAGGGTTTTCCAGTCCCGACCGCCGAGGGAATGATCTATCGCGCGGATGCCGTGCACCCTCCGGCCTTGTTCGTCTTGATCGAGGCCATCAAGGCGGAGAACGCCGTGAACAACGTAAAGCCAGATTGGCAGCTTGGAGGGCAACCCCACGAAGTTCGGCTGGTCCAAAACGTCACGACACGAACCCGCCGCAACAGCCGCACACGCAAAAGAGGCCGTGGCTCGGAGTGACGTCGCGGAGGACGCCTAAGCATCCCTCTCAGAAACCAGCGGCGCCGGCTTAGGCATACAGCCAGACGAAGGTCAGCCGGTCGGTCTTTCTCAGCCACACTCGAGACCGGGACTTGCGGCTCAGGGCTATCACCTGCTGCCGCAGCACCAGTATTTCAGCCTCGAGTCTCGCCCGTGACTTCAGTCGGGATCGTACGACGAGCAGGAACTTGATCAGAAAATCGACCATCGGACGTTCGATTATCACAGTCCGACTGGCCCGTCACCTCGGACGAGGTTTTCGGTAGTGACAACGGTGGGTTCCGACCCGAGCCGACTGCAAGGCCCCCGGGTCGATGAGCTGTGCCGGCGACCGATTCGAATCAGCACGACCCCTTGTCGGCCCCGACTTCCGCGAAAAGTACTACAACCGAACGGGACTCTACGCGATATTGCTTGGAGGAGACAGAAGGAGCGGTCTGCCAGGGTACGATATCTTCGGGAGCAGCACGCGATGTATCGATCCACTGGCGCCATTGCCGTCCTACGCTGAGTGGTGGCAACTCGAAATCGAGCGGCTCCCAGTAGGCGTTAACTACCACGTACACGTCCTGCCCTTCCTCAGGAAGTTCAGCATAAAGCGCGAGGCTGTGAGAATCATCGCACCAGTCCGGGTTTCCGAGCTTGACGCCGTGCCACGATTGCCTCGCCTGCTGGATCAGCTCATTGAGAGTAGTTCGCGCTCGCTCATGCTCCACGTCCCGCAATACCCTTCGCGCATTAAGCAGGCTTACGAATCTGAGCAAATCCGCGTGCCTTTCAACCAGCGTCCAGTCGAACCAGCTTGTCTCATCATCCTGGCAATAGGGGTTATTATTTCCGCGCTGCGTCCGGCGAACCTCGTCGCCCATCAGTACCATCGGTACACCCAATGAAAGCAGAGTGATGGTCAGGAAGTTTTTGATTTGCCGATTGCGAAGTGACTCGACGGCAATATTGTCGGTCGGCCCCTCGACGCCACAATTCCAGCTCCGATTGTCGTCGGCACCGTCCCGGTTGTATTCTCCGTTCGTCTCATTGTGCTTCTGGTTGTAGGACACGAGATCGTTCAGGGTGAAACCGTCATGGCAGGTGACAAAATTAACGCTCTGTTCAGCCTCGCGCTTTTCGTACCCATAGATGTCCGGGCTGCCGACGAGTCGGTCCGCCACTCGGCGCACCAAACCCAAGTCGCCACGGACGAAACCTCGCACATCATCGCGGAACCGCCCGTTCCATTCTTTCCAGCTATCTCCGATGAAGCTGCCAACCTGATATAAACCCGCCGCATCCCAGGCCTCGGCTATGAGCTTGGAGCCAGCGAGCACGGGGTCCGACTCGATGTCCCACAGAACCGGTGGATTCGGAATCGGGTGGCCCGATTCACCCCGCGCCAGGACAGAGGCAAGGTCGAAACGAAAGCCGTCAACGTGCATCACCTCCACCCAGTAGCGGAGGCTGTCCAGAATCATGCGGCGCACGACCGAGTGGTTAGCGTTAAGGCTGTTTCCGGTACCGGAATAGTCGGCATAACGTGAGCGGTCTGCCTCGAGGATGTAGTAGGCGGCATTATCGAAACCGCGGAAGCAGAACGTCGGGCCGCGATGGTCACCCTCAGCAGTGTGATTGAAGACAACATCGAGGATGACCTCCAGATCCGCACGATGGAGTGCTTTCACCATATCGCGGAACTCATCGATCGCCGCGATTGGATCGCGGCGCGAACTATACGCCTGGTGCGGCGCGAAAAACGACACCGGCGAATATCCCCAATAATTCACTTTGCCCGGTGGACCGTCTTGAGGGTCGAACTGAAAAACTGGAAGTAGCTCTACCGCGGTTATGCCGAGCTGTTGTAGATAGGGAATCTTTTCTATCAGACCCGCGAAGGTCCCTCGCTTGTTGTCCGCGACGCGGGAGCTGGGATGACGGGTAAAGCCGCCGACATGCATCTCATAAATGATCGTCCGCGCTGAGGCATGGCGGAGCGGGGTGTCTCCCTCCCAGTCATACCTGAATGGATCCGCTACTACGCTCTTCATGGCCATTGTGGTGTTTTCACCAGACGACATTGCAGCCCTACGATCATAAGTATCGGGAACCGCGACTGCCCGGCTGTACGGATCGAGGAGTACCTTTGTTCGATCAAATCGCAGACCGTTGGCAGGATTGAAAGGACCGTCCACACGATAACCGTAAAGCTGGCCCGGCCGCACGCCCGGAACAAAGAGATGCCAATAGTGATAGGTGCGGTCGCTGCCGAGATCGAAGCAGATAACCCGCGAGGGCTTCGGATCGTCAGCACGGTCAAAGAACAGCAACTCGACGGCTTTCGCTTGACGAGAGAAAACACTGAAATTAACTCCGTCGTCGAGGACTGTTGCGCCCAACGGGGAGGCGGAGGATTTGAAACCACCTGTCATTCGAACCGGTCCGCTGGAAACATCGACCGCGAGCGCGAAAAGCAATAATCACGAAGGCGCATGACGACTACAGGTTAGGAAGGTCGTGGAACCTGGTCCGAACTATCAACTGTATTACCGAAATAGCGATAGCAGTCGACACGCCGAACATTAGCATCCCATCGGCTGTCTCGAATGGCCCCAACATTTTCCATGACGACGACATGGCCACGTCACCGGTGCCCAGACTGGTGTAGAGCATCGCGGAGGTGTAGAAGGCAGCTGAAAGTTGGCCGAACTGACCGCACAAGACGAACACCACCGCCCAGATGAAGACCACGACCAAATGCGCGGCCCCTGCGAGCACCTGATGGGCGTGCATGTCGGAGAAGAACAGTTTCCCGTCGCGCCATCGCGGCCTTTCGGCAAACGCCAGTCCGTCGATTAAAACTTTCAGCGTTCGCATCGGATTTAACCTACCTCACCACTATCTTCGGATCTGAAATCCAGGCAAGCACAGGTCCGCCGCCTCTAAAATAACGGGCTGGAGCTCCGCAACTCGTCGCGGCACGCTTCGCTAAACGCAAGTAAGGGATCGATCGCGTCGCTGTTCACTACGCCTTGCAAGTCGCGGAACGTCTTGTTCGGCGCCTGGTACGTTTCGATGATGGTCTTGGCAACGGTTTGTGCGGTTTCGACGATCTTCGGCGACGATAGAACCCGCATCCTGCCGATCAGGGCGTACAGTTTAACGAACTTGGCGAGCTCCGCTTCGTTATGTCCTAAAGCATCCGCATACAATCGCGCCGATTCCTCAATAAAGTCCGCGTACAACTCCTCGCGCCTGGTTCTATGGTGCGCCAACTGCTCCGCTCGGGCCTGAGCTTTCTGGCTCAGCCATGACGACGCCAACATCATGAAGCCGCCGACCACTGATCCAGCGAGCGCGGCAAACGCGGAAAAGTATGCTGAGTTCATAGTCGCATCCTCATCCGCCACAGGTCAGGTTTTGAGAAGGCATAGCTTCCAGCATCACCACTATCTTCGGATCTGAAATCTCGGCAAGCACAGGTCCGCCGCCTCTAAAATAACGGGCTGGAGCTCCGCAACTCGTCGCGGCACGCTTGGCTAAACTCACGTAAGGGTTTTACCGCGTCGCTGGTCAACAACCCTTCTATCTCGTCAAACGTTCTTTTCGGCCCGCGGTACGCTTCAATGATGGCGTGACCAATGCCTTGCGCCATTTTGACGATCTTCGGCGACGATAGAAGCTCCATCTTGCCGATCAGGGCATACAGTTCGAGCAACTTGGGGAATTCCGCTTTCTCATGTTCGAGGGCATCTGCATACAATTGCGTCGCTTCGTCTATAAAGTCCGCATATAACTTTTCGCGGCTGCTTTTATGGTGCGCCCGGTCCTCCGCTCTTGCCTGAGCATTCTGGCTCAGCCATGACGACGCCAACGACGTCAACCCGCCGACAACTGCACCAGCGAGCGCAGCAAGCGCGGAAAGGTATTCTGGGTTCATGGTCGCATCCTCATCCGCCACAGGTCGGGTTTTGAGAAGGCACAGCTTCCAGCATCAGAGAAGCCCGCCCCGCGATAAAGCACGGCCTGAGCGAAGCTGACGAAGTGAGTCGACGGTGAGAGTTGCATTATCTTTTTTAAGTTCTCGGGCATGCTCTCAAGCGGCGTCATGCCTCCGGACAGCAGGCTGAGAATGATAAAAACCGGCAGCGCCAGAAGTCCGAACTGCGGCGTCGAGCTGACCTCCGTGGCCATCATGATACTCAGGGAAGTAATCGAAAATAGATATACCGCCGCGCCGCCCGCAAACAGCGCCAACGAACCGGCGATCGAAACACCAAGCACTCCTTTTGCGGCTAATCTTAGATCCGCTGGACTTACGGCCGACCGTTTATTTCGAAGCCGATCTTCAGCGCGGGTCAAATCTAACCGCGCCGCAGTCGCAGATGAGCGACACAGACACAGACTATGCGTCTCCTCGACGGTCAAGAATCTCCTCGACCTCAGACCTCCAATTCTATTTTAACTCCTCGACGTAGAGAGTCACCCGGTCCATACTTTCTGACGGAGACCGGGAACCGAGAAAGTACTCAACCGACACCACGGTGTAGGAATCCCAATGTCCCGGTTCGTCGAGCGGAAGGAAAATGCGCTCACCTATTCGCGGCATAAATCTAATCGAGGCGAGGGGCGCTTTGCCTACTTGCGTCTTTTTGGAAACGTCGAATAACTCCAGGTAGGTCTCGTTGTCAGTTGCCATGTGGCATCCTCCCAAACTGAATTACAACATCTGTCCAAAGTTCCCATTTTAACAATCGACGATAGCGAAATCGGTGAACGGGCACTACGCAAGCTTTCCCAGACATGGCCCGCGAAATTGCGTAAACCTGGCTGGTAGCCTGCCATCTTTAGACGCTCGGTCAGCGCAGCGGCCCTTTATCCGGCTCGCGAAGCAGAACCACCTGCGCGGAAGCCCGCCGCTGGGTTGCCGACGGCTCAAGCGGCTTGCCCTTAGTGCTATGCGACAGCCGCTCGACGATCACAAAGAGCGCCGGAACGAGGAAGATGGCGAAGGCGGTGGAGAAGAACATGCCGGTTATGGTCACCGTCCCGATCAGACGGCGGGCTTGGCCGCCAGCGCCCAAAGCGATCCATAAAGGAGACAGGCCGATGATGAACGCGAAGGAGGTCATCAGGATCGGCCGCAGACGCACGCGGGCGCCCTTGAGCGCCGCCGAGACAATAGACTCGCCCTTCTCGAGCTCGGCTTTGGCAAACTCAACTATCAAGATCGCATTCTTGGCCGACAGACCAATCAGCATTATGAGACCGACCTGGGCATAGACGTCGTTATCGAGATGGCGTGACCATAGGCCAAAGAATGCGCCACATACGGCGACCGGGACGCTGAGCAGCACGCTGAAGGGCAGCGACCAGCTTTCATAGAGAGCGGCCAGGATCAGAAATACCAGCACTAACGACAGCCCGAAGACGCCGGCCCCGCCGCCGGCGACTGACTGCTGGTAAGAGATTCCGTTCCAGGCATAGCCCATGTCGTTGGGGAGTATCGCGTTTGCCACCTGGGTGACCGCATTCATCGCCTCTCCGGTGCTGTAGCCCGGCGCAGGCAGCGCGAATATCTCGATGCCGCGGTACTCGTTGAAGCGCGTGGTGTATTCGGGTCCGAACACATGCTGCATGTCGACGAGCGTCGACAGCGGAACCATCGAGCCCTGCTTGTTTCGGACGTAAAACTGACCAACGTCAGTTGCCTTGGCGCGGTACTGCGGCTCCGCTTCGACGAACACCTTCCACACGCGCCCGAAGCGGTTGAACTGATCGACGTAGTAGCCGCCAAGCAGGGTCTGCAATGCGCTGTACACATCTTCGATCGAAACGCCGAGCTTGAATACCTTGTCCTTGTCGACCGCGGCGAACATCTGCGGAGTCGCCGGGTCGAAGAGGAGGTTCATAGGCCCCAGCTCGGGCCGTTTTTTAGCCGCGGCGAGGAACTTCTGAGTATTCTGCCAAAGGTAATCGACCGTTTTGCCAGCGTGATCTTGAACGAAGAAATCGATGCCGCTGGCCTGGCCGACTCCGGGAATCGCGGGCGGCAAGAATGCAAAGACCTGGGCATCGGGCACCGCCGCCATCTTGCGGTTTACGTCGGCGACGATCATTGCGGCTTGCAGAGCCGCGGTCGTCCGATCGCCATACGGTTGGAGCTGGCAGAAGTAGACTCCGCTCCGGCTGCTGCTGGTCTGCGAGAGGATGCTGTAGCCAGAGATAGCATTGTAGTAGCGGATTGCTGACTCCTGCTTCACGATCGCGTCGACCTGCCTCATCAGAGCATTGGTGCGCTCAAGCGACGCGGCAGGCGGGAGCTCCACGTTCATAAAAAAGTAGCCTTGATCTTCGTCGGGCAGGAATGATTGGGGCAGAATCCTTCCCAGGCCGCCGGCAAGTACCGCAAAGCCCACTAGTACAACGATCGCCACCACAACCTTGCGGATGAGCAGGTCGCAAGTCCACACGTAGCCATTTTGCGCCCGCGCAAAACCCGAGTTGAACAGTGCGAAGAATCGCGCGAGCGGTCCGCGGCCGGCGCCAGCGCCTTTTGGACGCAGCAGAATTGCGCCGAGCGCCGGGCTGAGCGTGAGAGCGTTGAAGCACGAGAGCAGAACGGAAAATGCGATCGTCAGTGCGAATTGCCGGTAAAGCGAGCCGGTTATTCCCGCCATGAATCCGGCCGGGATGAAGACCGCGGACAACACGAGTGCGATCCCGACCAGCGCTCCGCCGACCTCGTCCATCGCTTCCAGCGCCGCGTCTTTCGGCGACCGCCCCTGCTCGATCTTTGCCTCGATCGCTTCAACCACGACGATTGCGTCGTCCACCACCAGGCCTACCGCCAGCACCAGGCCCAGCAGCGCGAGCGTGTTGACCGAGAACCCGACCGCGGGGAAGAACATGAAAGCTCCCACCAGCGAGACGGGAATGGTGAGCATCGGGATCAACGTCGCGCGCCAGCTTTGCAAAAAGATGAAGACCACCAGGATCACGAGGCCGATTGCTTCGAGCAGCGTCTTGACGATCTCGTAGGCGCCCTCGGTCACAGGGACGGTCGTGTCCAAGGTCAGGCCGACTTGCATGTCCGAGGGAAAATGGCCCGCGAGTTCCGCCATTTTGGCCTTCGCCAGCCTGGCGGCCGCGAGCGCATTGGAGCCCGGGTTCTGGTAAAGGCCGACGATCGCGGACGGCGCTCCGTTGGTGTACGCCTGCTGGGTATAGGTCTCCGCGCCGAGCTGAATCCGGGCGACATCCTTCAGCCGTACCAGCGATCCGTCGGGGTTGGCGCGAACAATGATGTCTCCGAACTCGTCCGCGTTGAGCAGGCGGCCCTGTGCGCGCACGGTGTAGGTGAGTTGCTGGCCCGGCGGCGCCGGCGCGCCCCCAATTTGACCCGCGGGATTGACGACGTTCTGGGCCGCGATGGCGTTCTCGAGGTCTGCAACCGTCAACT
>Ga0209517_10001779_pt1 | contig 31659 bp, 31 predicted proteins | sample PeaSoiMetSII2010_FD_187695 | JGI IMG/M metagenome (GOLD analysis project Ga0209517, IMG submission 187695) | Peat soil microbial communities from Weissenstadt, Germany - SII-2010 (SPAdes) (version 2) | ecosystem: Environmental > Terrestrial > Soil > Wetlands > Peat | place: Germany... | reverse complement strand
TTGGAGATGACGGATGTCAAGTGTCAGTACGCGCTTCGCCTGCAAGCCGGCGGATTATAAGTCGGACTTGAAGCCGATCTGGTGTCCCGGCTGCGGCGATTACCACGTGCTCATGTCGTTCACGCGCGCGTTCGCGCAACTGGGTCTGGCGCCCGAAAAGATCGCCGTCATATCCGGCATCGGCTGCTCGTCGCGGATTCCCGCCTACACCAATTGCTACGGCTTTCACGGCGTGCACGGCCGCTCGCTCGCTCTCGCCGCCGGACTGAAAGTGACCCGGCCCGATCTCACCGTCGTGGTCGCCAGCGGCGACGGCGACGGCTACTCGATCGGCGGCAACCACTTCCTGCATGCCTGCCGCAGAAACATCGACATGACATATGTGGTAATGGACAACCGCATCTACGGCATGACCAAGGGCCAGCCCTCGCCGACCACGGAGCCGGAATTTGACACCGCGCTGACGCCGGGCGGTACCGGGGTGGCGCCGTTTCACCCGCTCGTTGTCGCCCTCGCCTCGGGGGCGAACTTTATTGCTCGCTGCTTCTCCGGAGAACCAAACGAAACCGCCGACGTACTGGCGGAAGCAATCAAGCATCCGGGGTTCTCTTTCATCGAAATCCTCAGCCCTTGCGTAACCTTCCGACCTGACGAAAAGGAGTGGAAGGACCAGGTGCGCCCGGCCCCAGTCGCCGCCACCGACGATCAAGGCAAGGCGGCGCGTCGACTCATGACAGACGATGGTTTCAACCTCGGAGTCCTGTACCGCGGCAATCGTGCTCCGTTTCAGCCCGCGGTCGTCGGAGCAGGCGACACCGACTTATCGGAGTTGGAGAAGGACTTCGAGCTATGAGCAAGACATCGGACAATCCGAAGGTCTCTAGCCTGAACGATCTGCTGGCCGTCGCCTATCAGATCGAGATCGACGCGGTCGAACGCTACAATGTGTTGGCCGATCAGATGGAAACCCATAATAATCCGGAGTTGGTGAAGATCTTCCGAGACCTGGCCCGCGCCGAAGGCATTCATGGCGAGGAAATCCGTCGTCTCGCCGGCGATTTCGATGTCGAAAACGGAGCGCGCCAGTTCGCAAGATTTGGACGAACGGACAGCCCGGAAGAAGCCGAACTCGGCTCCGCGCACTATTTGATGACACCCTGGCATGCCTTGCAGCTCTCGCTCGCCGGCGAAAAGCGCGCCCTCGCCTACTTCACCTTCATCGTAGAGACGACAAAGGACCCCAAGGTCAAGGCGATGGCGGCGGAACTCGTCGAAGAGGAGGCCGAGCATGTCAATCTGGTGAATCGACTGCTGCACCGGTATCCGCCGCCGAGAGATTCTTGGGCCGAGGATCTGGATCCGCCCGTCTCTCAGGAGTGAAGCAGTCATATTTGAAAAATGATTGCAACCTAACGGATGCATTGGTCGATTCGCCCGACTGCAATCCGATGCGAAACTGACTTTTCAAATTGATGTAGTGCCGCACGTGATACCGACCGGCGAGATCAAGCGCTAGATAGCAGCGAGCCCGAGCTGAGAGGGAACGCGCTCAACTTGCAGTTTTCCGCTCGTCCTTGACCCGTACGGCCTTGCCTTGCGAACGCGGAACCTCGCCGTGCCGTTTTAGCGCTATATCGCAGGTCACGCCGATCAATGACTTGATGTGATGGCGGATCTCGGCCTCTTTCCTGGCGCGCGCATCATCATCATCGGGCGCATCTGGCGCCAACTCTACTTCCACCGTGATGGCATCGAGCGCGCTCGCGCGCGTGAGCACGATCTGGTAGTGTGGCGAAAGTCCGGGAAAGCCGACGAGCACGGCCTCGAGTTGAGACGGGTAGACGTTGACCCCGCGGATAATGAGCATGTCATCATCGCGGCCGGTCACGCGCATGATGCGAACGTGCGTGCGGCCACAAGCGCAGGGTGAATCGTCCAGCCGTGTGATGTCGCGTGTGCGGTAGCGGATCATCGGCAGCGCGTCTTTGGTGAGCGTTGTGATGACAAGCTCGCCCGCTTCGCCGAACGGCAATGGCTTCAGCGTCTCGGGGTCAATGATTTCGAACAGGAAATGGTCTTCCCAGCCGTGCAGGCCTGACTGCCTCACATTACATTCGCACGCGACGCCCGGACCCATGATTTCCGACAAGCCATAAATGTCCACGGCTTTGATGCCGAGCCGTTGCTGCAAGTCGCGACGCAGTGCTTCACTCCATGGCTCTGCGCCGAACACACCGCAGCGCAGCGGCGATCGCCGCAAATCAAACCCCGCCGCGTCTGCCACCTCGGCAATATTGAGCGCATAGGACGGCGTCGCGCATAATATATTCGCACCGAAATCGCTGATTAGCGAGACCTGCCGCTCCGTGCCGCCGCCCGACATCGGGACCACCGTGCAGCCGAGCCGCTCTGCCCCGTAGTGCGCGCCGAGCCCGCCGGTGAAAAGGCCGTAGCCGTACGCGTTGTGGACGACGTCGCCGGGCACCGCACCGGCGCAGCCGAGCGAACGTGCCATCAGCCCCGCCCAGCGGTCGAGATCTCCGCTGGTATAGCCGACCACCGTCGGCTTGCCAGTGGTTCCCGAGGAGGCATGCAGCCGCGCCAGTTGCTGGCGCGGCACGGCGAACATTCCAAACGGATAGTTGTCGCGCAGGTCCGTCTTGAGGGTGAATGGAAAGCGTACGATATCCGCGAGAGACGTCAGACTCTCCGGCTTCACCCCAGCCGCCTCGAAAGCGCGGCGGTAGTGCGGCACCCTGGCGTAGGCGTGCTCCAGCGTTCGTTTCAGTCGCTTGAGCTGCAGGGCGGCAAGCGCCTCGCGCGGCATCGTCTCGGCAACAGGGTCAAACATGAAGACTTCAGCGTCACGCAGTGCGGTCTGACTGCTCATGGCGTAACCTCCCGGTGGCTTCGTTGCGGTCGGCTCTTTCTGCCCCCTTCGAATGTCATGACAAAGTCCACCCCGGCTTCACGGCCGGACCGGCGCGGCCAGTGCCTCGCACCGGCGTGTGCAGCAGCGCGAAGCCCTGGTTGTAGCCGGCGCGAGTGATGAGCAGGAACTTGAAGCCGAGTCCGGCCGCCGCGGCCGCGAGGCCGGCAAGAACGAACATCGGCGCGGTCAGGCCGTCAACCAGCAAACCGGCGATGACGCAGATTGTCGGAACAACGATGCCGCCGATCAGGAGCCACGGCCGGTAGCCGTCGAGCACGGCGAGCGCCTTGGTCGGCGCGCCGTCGAGCGCGAGTGCGCCACGGTAGGCGATCCAGGCGAGCGTGCGAGCAACGGCCAGCACGACGGTGGCGATCGCCGCGCCACGCGCCAGCGGCGCGAGCGCCGGCAGCAGTACGCAGGCGGCAAGGAACAGGCCCGCACCCTCGGTCAGGCCGGTCGCGACGATCAGCGGAACGATGCGCGGCACGCGCCAGGTGGGGATGCCCTTGGCCTCGCGCAGCATCATCGCCTGACAATAAAGGAACAGTAGCGCGAGCGCGGCTGCCGCGAGCCATAGCGCCGTCAAACCCGTCCACACCGCGGTCAACGCTAACGGGAATAAGGCCATACCAACCCACGCCTCGCGCGACATCCACGAGCGCTGCGGCTGGCGCAGCACCGACATCGCCCGTAGGGGACGACCTATTTTCATCAGTACCAAGAACAGACCGAGGCCGATCAGGCCTATGGCGAGCAGTCCGAGCCAAGGAGACGGCCCCACCGTCGCCGCGGCGATCGCGGCGCCAACGAACAGGCCCGGGCCGACACCACCGGTCATGAAATTGCCGGCAGCCTTCCAATCCCAATGCTTCTGGTGCCACGGCTCGACACCGCGAGAGCGAATGCGCGGCGGCGCCATCGGCGTCAACGGCTTCTCGCGATCGTCATCGCCGGTCGACGATCCCGCGTGCTCGTAGAGATAGTAGAAGCCCGGCGCGGTACCGACCTCCTCGTGCATGCGGAAATGCTTGTACTGCTTCAACAGCGTCGACACCTTGCTCGATGGGTCGTCGATATCACCAAAATGCAGCGCGTCGGCGATGCAGGCATTGGCGCAGGCGGGTGTTGCGCGCGGGTCGACGCCGGGAATGAGACCGTTCTCCAACCCGAAGTCGATCCGGTCGGAGCAGAAAGTGCACTTCTGCGAGACACCGAGCCGCGCCAAATCCTCACGCTCGGCCTCGTGCTGCATCTGCCGGCCCTCACCATAGGCGAAGTCGGTGGCATCGACCTTGAACCGCGCCTGGTACGGACAGGCGACGTCGCAATAGGCGCAGCCGATGCAAATGTCGTAGTCAATGGTGACGATGCCGTCCGGGCGCTTGCGCGTCGCTGTCGACGGGCAGACGTGCATGCAAGGGGGATCCTCGCAGTGCTGACAACCAACTGGCACATAGGTGCGCGACACCGTTGGATATGAACCCGCCTCGATGTCCAGCACCTTGCGCCACTGCACGGCAGGCGAAGTCGCGTTAGTGTGCTTGCACGCCGCCGTGCAAGTCTGGCAGCCGACGCAGCGCTCGAGGTCGGCGAGCATCACCCAGCGGGTCATACTGCACCTCCGAGCTTCGTCACCTTGACCTTGACGAGATCGGCCGCCGAGCCGGTGGCATCAGTAAGATCGAGCAGCATCGGCACCAGCGCATTCATGCTTGGGGCGTCGAAGTCCTTGGCATAGGGCGTCGCCCAGTGTTCGAACTGCCCGATGATCAGCAGGGTGTCGGGGCGGATGCCCTCGCGCAGCACCACCCGGCCTTCCGTGGCGTTGAGCGGCGAGCGCACCTCGATGCGGTCGCCGTCTTCGAGGCCCATCTTGGCGGCCGCGCTTTCGTTCATCACCACGCTGCCGTGGCCGATGACGTTGTCGGCGAGCTCCTTGATCAATTGGAGGCCGACATTGTTGCCCCACGAGTACTGCATGCTCCGCGAGGTCACGAGCCAGAACGGATAGTCGCCGATGTCAACCTTGAAGTGCTTGGCGAGCGCGTCCTCCCACAATTTTCCGATGTCGCGCCAGTGCGGGATCGCTTCGTATTCCTCGAGCTGGCGGTCCCACCAATTGATGTCTTGCTCGTGCAGGCGGCGGCCAAGCTCCTTGCCGATGCGGAACAGGCGCTCCTGGAAGGGCTGCTCGAAGCGCAGGCCTTGCTCGACGAGGCGCGGGTAGAGGTACCACATCAGGCGCGGGAACGGCGTGACGCGGAAACCACGCTCGCGGAACCAGGCGAGGCCATCGCTCGATTTACCGTCGGTAATCTCCGCGCTCGCGGCGCGGCAGGTCGCGTCCCAAATCTCCTCGACGCTGTGCGACTTGGAAATGTCGAGCGAGAAATCGTAGTTCTGGCCCGATAGTCTGACGCCGTGGCCGCCGCGATTGATCGAGGCATTGTAGGCTTCGAGGATGCCGGAGCGACGCGCCAGTTCGGTCGCGATCCAAGTGAAATCGCGCGCTTCACCCTGTGGCGTTACGGCGGGATCGCGCAGCGCGAAGCCCTGATAGTCCCAGAATTGCTCGATGTATTTGGTACCGCCAATGCGCAGAAGCTGCAGGCCTTCGAGGTCGGTGCAGTCCGGCAGCAGCACGTCGGCCATGTGATTGGTCTCGTCGCGCGTGAGCGTGAAGCAGACCGTGAACGGAAAGTTAGCGACCGCCTCGCCGACCCGCTTGGTGTCCCAGAACGAGATCACCGGATTGGTGCGGTAGACGAACCACACGTCCGGAGGCGTCGCGTGCGGGAAATGCTCGAAGTCCTCGCTCTGCTGCATCCAGGCGAGATGGGTCGGCCCCAAAGCCTGGCTCCAGGCCGAGTTAGCGACCAGCGGCACCAGCGTGCGATGGCCCGAGCGCATCGGTGGGCGCGACAACCATGCCTCCTTACTGGTCGGGTTCATCGGATAGTCCATGAACCCGTCCGGACCCGGCTTGACGCTCGACCAGCGATTGTCGGCCGGGCGGTTGATGCGCACCGTGCTGCCGAGCGTACCGCCTGGCACCTCAAGCGCGCCGAGCAGGCACGGAATCAGGGTGCGGGCCCAGCAGCATTCGTAGCCGCCCCAGCCGTTATTGACGGTCTTGCCGAAGGAGATCGACACCGGCCGGAACGGCAAGGTGACACCCTCGATCTCGATGGTTTCGCCGACATGGGCGTGATCGAGGAACTCGTTCGTCACCCGGCGGATAGTGGCGGCCGGCACGTCGCAGATCGAACTCGCCCATTCGGGCGAATAAGGCTTCACATGGTCGACCAGGTGCTCGAACGCCGGATGCACCTCGATGCCTCGGTGCGTGATCAATTCGTTGTCCGGTCCGACCTCGACGCCATCGACCATGAACGCGCCTTCGAGCGCCGGATCGGCGCCCTTGGTGTCGAATGACACGGCGCGCCCACTTCTGAGGTCGATCATTAGCGGCTTGCGCGAATCGGCGCTGCGCAGAAAGTAGCCGTTCGGGCCGATCAGGTAGGGCGACGACGTGACGTTCTTCAGGAACGGTAGGTCGAGCCGGTCGCGCGGATGCTCGTGCAGCAGCACGTGGATTATGGCGAACAGGAAAGCGACGTCGGTCTTAGGCTTGATCGGGATCCATTCGGCCGAGGCGCCGCCTGTAACGGAGAGATGCGGCTCGATCTGCACCCGCTTCATGCCGCGATTACGCGCATCGGCGTGGCGCTTAACGCCGCAAACGCCGCCCGATGCTTCAACATTGGCGCCGAACGAGAGCACGTACTCGCACAACGGCGTGTCTGGCGCGACCGTGAAAGCGCGGTGCCACAATTCGCCGTAGAGATGCTCCGAATGCGTGCACTTCACGCCCTGGCCGGAGCCAAAGCTCATGTCCACCGGGCCCCAGGCACCCAGAAACGCCGGCAGCGTTCCCATGTAGGCCGTCGGCGTTCCACCACCGCCGAAGCTCGCTGCAACACGCGGATAGCCGGCTTCGTCGGTCAGGCCGGCCGCGCGCGCGGCATTGAGCTTTTCTGCCACCAGGTCGAGCGCCTCATCCCACGACATCGCCACGAAGCCCGGATCCTCACCTCGTCCCTTCTTCGGGTTGGTGCGTTTCATCGGCGTCAGTATGCGGTTGGGCGTATAGGCCTTCTGCACCAGGCCGAACGCCTTGACGCACACCTTCCCGCCAGCCGGATGGATCGCCGCCGCATCGAAGTTCGGAGTGATCTCGGTGGCGATATTGTCCTCGATACGAACCTTCAATAGGTCTGGGCCAGCGACGCACTGGTAGCAGTAGGTCGAGACCGTCCGCTCGTTATGCGCCGACTTGCTTCGCGCGGATTTGGCCGACATCGCGTCTACCCCACTTTGCCGCCGGCACGTTTGGCGGCTTTCGCCTTCAGGCGCTCAATCGTCTTGCCGACGTCGACCACGAAGCGGCCATGCGTCCCGCTGCAGATTGGCTCGATTTCGTCTTTGGCCGACACGTCGAACGAGACCTTGCGGCCTTCCACGGCGCTCACGGTAACCGTGATCTCGACCGACATGCCGAGCAAGGTCGGCGCAAGATGTTTGATGGCGATGTCGGTGCCGACCGAATCCTCGCCGGCATCACCGTGCTGCAGCAGCAACTCGCGGCAGGTCTGCTCGATATCGCGTACCAGAAAGGGGGTGCCGTAAACGCGGCCTTCTTCACCCATGAAGCCGATGCTGCGGTCGCGGTCCACGGTAAGGCGGTTCACCCGCGAAACGCCGGGACAGAGGGTCGCCTTCATTGCTGTTCTCCTCGGGATTGGCGGGCAACGATTTGCAATTAGATTGTTTTTCCGCACTGACCTACTTGACCAAGGTCAATACCCGATCGAATTTGTTCAAATTCCCAGATACGCCTCCTGGACCCGCCGATCGCCCCGGATGTCGGCAGCGGTTCCTTCGAGCATCACCTTGCCGGTTTCGAGCACATAGGCGCGGTCCGCAATGGCCAACGCCGCCGACGCATTCTGCTCTACCAGCAGAATGGTCAGGCCTTCGTCCTTGAGCGATCGGATCACCGCAATTACCTGATCGACCAGGTTGGGGGCGAGACCCATGGAGGGCTCATCCAGCAGCAGCAGCCGGGGCTTTGCCATCAAGGCGCGTCCGATCGCGAGCATTTGCTGCTGTCCGCCGGACAACGCGCCAGCCGGCATTTCCCAAATCGCTTCAAGCATCGGGAACAGCGCGCAGACCCGCGCAAGGTCCCTTTCCAGATCCGCGTTGCGGCGCGACCACGCACCGAGCCGCAGATTGTCCTTCACGGATAACGGCTCGAACACCTGCCGGCCTTCCGGCACTTGCGAGATGCCGGCCGCCACCCGCGCATGCGCGGGCAGCTGCTCGATCGGCTCACCTTCGAACCGTATCGTACCGCCAGTGATCGGCTGCACGCCGGAAATGGCGTGCATCAACGTGGTCTTACCAGCCCCGTTGGCGCCGATTAATGTGACGATCTCTCCGGCGACGACATGTAGCGTGACCCCGTGCAGGACCTCGATACGGCCATATGCGCTTCTGACATTCTCAATCGAAAGCACGAACCGCCTCCTTCGAACCGTGAACACCCAAATAGGCTTGGATCACCGCGGTATTGGACCGCACTTGTTCGGGAGTGCCTTCGGTGAGCGTTCGGCCGTTTGCCAGAACATGAACACGGTCCGAGATATTCATCACCAGACGCATATCATGCTCGACTAACACGATCGTGATTCCGTCCTTTACGATGGAGCGGATCACGTAATCGATTTCTTGGGTTTCGACAGGATTGCAGCCGGCGGCCGGCTCGTCGAGCAGCAGCAGCTTGGGGTCGCTAGCTAGAGCGCGCGCGATTTCGAGGCGCTTGAGGGCGCCATATGCGAGCGAACCGGCCGGACGTTTGCCTGCATCGGCGAGGCCGACGCGAGCAAGCGCGTCATGAGCAGCTTCGCGGGTCGCCTCATTCTGGCGCGCCACCGACGGCAAATGCAGCAGATCGGCCAAAATCCCCGTGCGCTCATGACGATGGCGGCCGACCATCGCATTTTCCAGTACCGACATTCGGGAGAATATCTGCAGATTCTGAAATGTCCGCGATAACCCTCGCCGCGCGAGTTGGTCAGGCGGAAGGCCTGTCACCATTTCACCGGCAAACCGGATGCTTCCGTCGTTCGGCGTATAGATACCCGACACCAGATTGAACAGCGTGGTCTTGCCGGAACCGTTCGGCCCGATAATCGAAAACACCTGGCCGGATTCGATGGCGATGCTGACTCCGTCGAGGGCCCGCACCCCACCGAAGGTAATGGACAGCCGATCAGCCTCCAGGATCATCATTTTCGCCGTCCAGCAAACGCCGCAACAATCGACGGCACGATGCCCTGACGCAAGAAGATCATGAAAACCATCACGATGAGTCCGAGCAGCGCCTGCTCGTATTCGTGGAAGATGGTGAGCGCCTGCGGCAACACGACCAGCACCGCTGCGCCCACCAGAGAACCGACGATCGATCCCATGCCGCCCAGCACGACCATGGCGACCAATTCGATCGAACGCAGGAACCCCGCCGCGTCAGGCGTGATGTAGCCATTGAACAGCGCCAGATAAGATCCGGCCACCGACGCGTACATTGCGGAGATTATGAAGATCGTAAGCTTCTTGCGTGCCACGTCGATGCCGAGGACGAGCGCGCCGATCTCGCTGTCATGGATGGCTTGCAGCGCACGGCCGGTCGGACTGCCCATCAGATTGAGCGCGAGCACAAATCCGCCGACAAAAGTCGTGCCGGCAATCCAGTACCAGGTATACGCCCCGCGCACGCTCCAGTCGAAAAGCACCAGCCCGGGAACGCTCATGCCGTCGGGACCACCGGTCCAGCCCGCCTCGTTGGTCAGCGCGATAGCAACGAGCAATCCGAGTCCGAGCGTCGCAACGGCGAGATAGTGTCCTTTAAGCCTTAGAATCGGCCGCCCCACCAGGAAAGCGAGCGCGCCCGAAAGGATTGCCCCGGCGAACAGGCACAGCCACGAAGGCGCGCCAAAATGGATTGGGCCGATGGCGACGGAATAGGCGCCTATCCCTAAAAAACCCGCGTGGCCCAGGCTGACTTGACCGGCAAAGCCCATGAGCAGATTGAGGCCCACGACCGCGAGCGCAAAAATAAAAACAAGCACGCCGATGCGATAGTAGTACGCAGACGAAAAGAACAGCGGCAAGATAATAACGATCACCGCGACCACTATCGCCGGCATCAATCGAGTTTCGACCAGTGCACGCAATTTTACACCCGCTCAACTTTTGCCCGCCCGAACAAGCCCTGCGGAATGGAAACCAAGACGACGAGAATGATCAGGAAAGCGACCGCGTCTTTGTAATTCGAAGAGAAATAGCCCGCGGCAAAGGCCTCCATCATTCCAATCAGAAGGCCGCCGACCACGGCACCGAGCGCGCTGCCGATTCCGCCAAGCATGGCCGCCGCGAACCCCTTCAGCGCCAACAATGTACCCACATCGTAGCTGGTCAGCGCGATCGGCGTAATGAGAATGCCGGCGATCGCCCCGATTGCCGCCGATACCGCGAATGAGAAGTCAACGATGCGCCGCGTATCGACGCCGATGAGTCGCGCCGCCAGGCGATTGGCCGCAGTCGCCAGTACGGCCTTGCCCAGCAGGGTGCGATCGATGAACAGCCAAAGCAAAGTCACGATGGCTGTCGCGCTTGCCAGCACGACGAGGCTTTGCGGCAAAATGGCTGCACCCCCGAACTGGATCGGATCGGCGCCGAACAGTGGAGGCAAACTATGGAAGCGCCTGTCGAAAACGATCTGGGCCACGCCGCGAAGAAAGATCGAGGCACCAATCGTGATCATGATCAACACCACCGGACCTGCTCCACGCGCAGGCTCGATCGCAAAACGGTGTAGGGCCAATCCTATGGCGGTTGTCACGATGATGGCTATGAGCGCAGCGAACGGCAACGGAACGCCGGCAAGCGCCACGAAAACGGTCGTCATCCCGCCTAGCATGACGAACTCGCCTTGGGCGAAATTGATGATATCCGACGCCTTATAGATCAACGTAAAACCAAGGGCGACCAAGGCGTAGATGGCGCCCACGGTCAAGCCCGAGGAAATGAATTGCAGCAACTCGGCCATCGCGTTAAAGGCCTCGTATGGCTTGGGTTCAATAGCAGCAAGGCGGAACGGGCAAGCTCTCGCGAGCATGCCTGATTTTCATCTCATGTGCCGGGGACCAACATCCAGTCGCCGCCGTTGATTTCCAACATACGGAACGCCGACAGGTCGAGGCCCATATGATCGGTCGCTGACATGTTCACAATTCCGCCGGTTCCAATATAGCCTTTGGTCCGCTCGATCTCGTCGCGGACCTTGGATGTGTCGACGCTCTTCGCACGCTGCATCGCCTCAACCAGAATCATGAGGCCATCATAGGCGTGGCCGCCGAAGGTCGAGACCGGCTGTCCGGTCTTCGTTTGGTAGGTGCGCGAATAATTCACGACGACGGATTTCTGCGGATCGTTACTCGGGAGCTTGTCCGCAATGAGAAGCGCCGCCGCCGGCAGCCGCACGCCTTCGGCCGCGGGACCAGCGAGTTCGATAAACTGCTTGGAAGCCACACCATGACTCTGGTACAGCGGCAGCTTGATTCCGAGTTGACTATAATTGCGCGTCACAATCGCGGGACCTTGACCAAAACCCGGATTGACCACAGCCTGCACGCCCGCCTTATTGCGAATATTCGTGAGCTGCGGCGTCATGTCGCTGTCGCGCGGTCCGTAGTTCTCCTCGAGAGCGATGCTAATTCCCGCCTTGGGCGCGACCGCAACGCACTGGTCGCGCATCGACTTTCCGAATGCATCCGTACCCGAAATCAACGCAATCGTCGTTAGATTGCGGCTCTTGAGGTCGGCAAAGATTTTCTCGCAAGCCATCTTGTCGGTATGCGGCGTCTTAAAAATCCATTTGTGTACGGGCTCGACAATCTGAATCGCGCCGGCCAGCGAAATGAACGGAATTTTGGCGTCCTCGAATATCTGGATCATGGCGAGCGTCGTGCCGGTGGTGCTGCCGCCGACCATGGCGACGATTTTGTCTTCCTCGACCAGACGGGTGGCGAAGGTACGCGCGTTCTCGGCACTGCCGGCGTCATCGTAGACAACCAGTTGTAGCTTTTGGCCGTTCACGCCGCCTTTGGCATTGATCTCATCAACATAGATTTCCAGCGTTTTCTTTTCCGGATCACCGAGAAACGATGCCGGCCCGCTAACCGAGAGGACGGCACCAATCTTGATTTCGGCGGATGCTCGGTGAGCTGCGCTGAGCAGGGCAAGGAGGGCAATAGCAGCGGTCACCGTAAAGCGATGCAATACCCTCATGGGATCCTCCAATGATATTTATTTCACTAATGCATATCAGAGCGGGAAGAACGGGGACTTGACCGAATTCAAGGCAGGAGCCACACGGCCAAAAGTCTGATGACGATCCTCCAGTCGAGGAATCCCCGTTCGCCGGAGTCAGGCCCTGAAGAGATTGGATAGGTTATGGCTCGCAGCGGGAACCTGTAAAGCGGACCTTCAAGGCGATGGCTCCTTGTTTCCCTGCCGCCGGCAGACTTCAGTCGAATTTCGGTTCCGGCGCTCTGGCTTATGGGATTTGTCGACGGGCCTTTGCTGCACCCCATATCACGCCAGCGGCGAACGTCAGAATTGCCAGGGCGGTGCCTACGCCGCTCCACTGCCGGAACAGATTCCATCCGCCAAGACCGCCGCCGATCCGCATCGCGAGCGACACATGCAGGATTACGAGCGGCGCATAGAGCACCGGGCTGTAACTGACTCTAAGCCGGATCACGGCCGGCAAGATGATCAGCGCATGCCCAAAAACCATTGACAGCACGAAGCCTATCATTACCGCGTGAAGGGCCATGTCATACTGGAACGCCGCGCTGGACGGCGAGTTAACCACCAACAGACCTCCCGCAACTCCGAGCCAAGCATAGCCCGTAAGCATGCAGACCGCGAAATATCGCGTCGCGCCGGTCGCTCGGATGTTGCGACGCGCGATGTCGTGACGCAGCAACCAGAACGCAAAGGCGAGTAATCCGAGGCCATAGAGGCGCGCACCCATCTCATCGACGATGCCCATGACCGCACCCGCGACGATTAACGCAACGGCAACGGCAAATGGAACCTGGCTGCCGCGTTGTGGAGGCAGCAGCCGGCTCATTTCAAGCCGTTCGCCCGCAATCGTCAGCAACAGGAAGGAGACCCACCAACCAACCACGCACGGGATCTCCTCGCCGGCCAGCCACAGAACGCTTCCGGTTCCCCACGACAGCGCGCCGAAGAGCAGTGCGACCGTGAAGACAGCGGGCTGCACTCGCACAATGAGGCCCGACGCGATTGCAAGAATGCCGGCGGCGACCAAATAGAACATTGCTCCGAAAAACACCGGTGCACCGGCCAGCAGTGCTATGGTTCCAAGCGCCGACAGGACCGGCGCTGCGTAGGCCCACCCCTTTCCGAACGCGACTGCACGTTCCAGGCTGATCAGAGTTCCGAATAGGCCTGAGATCATCAGCGGCCCATGTAAGGCCGCAAGCCTGGCACCACTCGGAACATCCCAGCCCAAGCGCCACAGCCCGCCAATGAGTCCGGTCACAAGCGCAATCGGCGCAAACGCTAGTGCAGCGAGTCTCAGCGACCACCAATTGGGCCGGCTCGGTGCGTGTGGCGCCGGCGTCATGGAAGCGGCAGGAGGCGATACGGTATGCGCATGAAGCCCGATCCGGGAAACTACCAGTTGGCGAGCTGTTCTCGGCCTTGCACGGACATCATGGCGGGCGTCCAAAGCGGATCCCACACAAGATTAGTTGCGATCCGCGGCACGTCCGGGAAGTGCTGGGTCAAGGCGGCTCTCGCTTCCTCCAGCATCATCTCTCCCAACGGACAGGCGCGTGTCGTCATCGTCATGGCGACATCGATTTCGTCAACTGTACGCTCGGCACGATAAACCAACCCCAGATCAACAATATTGATGCCGACCTCTGGATCGACGATGCCCCGCAGCACTTCCAAGACGTCAGGATGCAATGCCATCGGTCATCTCCAAATTTTACTTTTTGTAGCACCTGCCGCCGGCATTCTTATTGACGCAGCGCAAACTCGGATATCAATGGTCGACGCGATACACGGCCTCGCCGAGCATCTGTTCGCCGTAGGGCAAAGCGATATGATTGGTGGCAAACCGCCAAAGCCGTGGGCCGGGCTGCGTGTATTTGTGAGATTAATTACCGCATTGATTTTCGCGAACACGGCTTGTTAAGCTGCAGCATGACCAACGTTCTTCCCGACACGATTCGCCGTCTCTACACCGATCCCGGCGAATATATCGATTGCGACCATCCGGCCGTCCGGGACTTCGCCAGCGCCGCCGTTCCGGCGGACGCCAGCGACCGCGAGAAGGCTAGCCTGCTCTATAACGCGGTGCGCGACGGCATCCGCTACAACCCTTACGTCAACATGCGCGCGCCCGAGACGTTCCGGGCCTCGAGCGTGCTTGCGGCTGGCAACGGCTATTGCGTGGGCAAGGCGGCGCTCTACGCCGCCGCCTGCCGCGTCCACGGCATTCCCGCCCGCGTTGGATTCGCCGATGTGCGCAACCACCTCACGACAGAAAAGCTGCGCCGGAGTATGGGCACCGACGTTTTCACCTGGCACGGCTTCACCGAAGTCTATGTGGACGGCGCCTGGCGCAAGGCAACCCCGACCTTCAACGCCACGCTCTGTGCCAAGGTCGGCGTTCATCCGCTCGACTTCGACGGCCACAACGACGCGCTTCTGCATCCATTCGACGGCGCCGGCCGAGCCTATATGCAATACGTCAACGACCACGGGACGTATCACGATGTTCCCGCAAAATTCCTGATGCGGGAGATGGTGCGCGGCTACGCCAACATGCAGGGCGAGGACCTGTCCGACCGCGACATGGAGCGGGAAGCCGCCGGCGCCGCCAAATAGAAATTCACGAAGCAATATCCCGCAATGAGTTCAGCCGTCCCGCAGCATCTCGCGGAGCCTGAACTTCTGGATTTTTCCCGACGGCGTCGCCGGCATGGCATCGCGCACGATAAGTCGCTCAGGAATGTATTGCGTGGCGAGCTTCTGCAGTTTCAGAAATTCCGTCATGGCGGCAAAGTCGATCGTGTGGCCCGCTTTCGGCACAATGACGGCACATGCCCGCTCGCCCAGCCTTTCATCCGGGTAAGCGACGATGGCGACCTGGGCGACGGCGGGGTGTCTGTACAACAGAGCCTCGATCTCGACGACGGGTATGTTCTCGCCGCCTCTGATGATGACGTCCTTGCTTCGACCGCTGATGCGGATATAGCCGTTGGCGTCCATGCGCGCGAGATCGCCGGTTTCGAGCCAGCCGTCGGCATCGGTCCCGTTCCATTGCGGACGCTTCAGATAGCCGCCGAAGTTCGAGCAGGTGCGAACGACAAGCCTGCCGATCTCTCCCGGCGGCACAGTCTTGCCTTCGGCGTCGATGACCCTGACCTCTGCACCGGGCAGCGCGCAGCCGTCGGTCGTGAAGGCAAGGATATCATCGTCCTCAGGCTTGATCAGGGTGACCGCGCCGTTTTCTGTCATTCCCCAGGCCGAAACGATTTTGGCACCGAGCGTGCCGCGGGCCTGTTCGACCAGCGGCCCCGGAATCGGCGCGCCGGCGCATAAAAAGATCTTGAGGCTCGGCACGCCCCCGGTCTCCGATACCGCGCGCGTGAGATCCGTCAGAAAGGGGGTGGACGCCATCGTGAAGGTTACGCCCTCCTGGCGAATGAGTTCGGCCGCTTTTGCCGGATCCCAGATATCCTGCAGCACGACGCTTGCCCGCAGCATGATCGGCATCATCAGGCCGTACATGAAACCGGTCTGATGGGCCATGGGCGAAGCCATCAGAACGATATCGTCCTTTCCGAGCTTCAGACGTTCCGCATAGGGAATGATGTTCGCCATCAGCGTATTGGCCGAATGCATCACGCCCTTCGGCTCGCCGGTCGTGCCGGAAGTGTAGATCAGCTGGGTGATATCGTCGGGGCCGGGCCGATTCGCTGTCAGTATTCTTTGCGCATCCGGCTGCTTTTCCCATTCAGGCTGCGTCAATAGCGCATTGAAGTCGTCTGCACCTCCACCGTCAACGACGACAACGCGTTTCAGCGACGGAAGCTGCAGTTGAAGGCTTCTCGCCATCGCTTCATGGTCGAAATTTCGAAATTGCCTGGGAACGACAAGTACCTTTGCCTCGCCATGCTTCAGCATGAAGCTGAGCTCCCGCTCCCGAAAGATCGGCATCAGCGGATTGAGGACAGCGCCTAACCGCGAGCAGGCGAGGTACAACAGGCTGAATTGCCACCAGTTCGGCAGTTGCATAGCGACGACGTCGTTGCGTCCCACGCCAAGACGAGACAGTCCGACCGCAATTCGATCGGCGAGGGTTGCAAGCTGCCGGTAGGTGAACCGGCCCACCTCGCCGGTGTCCTGGCGAACCGCGGTCAGTGCAAGCTTGTCCGGGCAAGCGGCGAAGCAAGCGTCGAGCTCGTCATTGATCGTGCGATCGTGCCAATATCCGCGGGCAACGCTATCGGCGCGGCGCGGGGGCAGAAGAACGGCATCGAATTCCATGGGGCGTCTCCTGTAACGGTTGGGCAACGTACGTTTTTCAGACCGGAACCGCCGCGCGACCTGTGCGACTACGGGCGATGATGGTCTTCATGATCTGGGTCGTGCCGTCGCCGCGCAACCAGGTCCTCGTTGAGATACGGCTTCACTTGCATGCCTCCCTCCCTCAGATATGACCGCTGGGCCGCTTGATGGCGGTCTTAAGTGTGGTTCACTACTTGGAGAACTTGCGGAAGTCGGGTTTGCGCTTCTCCTGCAGAGCCTTGACGCCCTCGCGGGATTCCTCGGTGTCGTAGTAGAGCTTGAGCGCATACATGCCCATGCCGGCGATGCCGGCCTGATGGGCAGTATCCATGTTGAAGCTGCGTTTGGCGATCGCGATCGCCGTCGGGCTGCGCTCGCACAATTCCTCGCCCCACTTCTGGACCTCGGCGTCGAGCTGATCATGCGGCACGCAGGCATTGGCAAGCCCCATCGCGGCCGCTTCCTGACCGGTGTAGCGGCGGCACATGTACCATATCTCGCGGGCCTTCTTTTCGCCGACGACCCGCGCCAGAAACGCGGTACCGTAACCGGGATCGACCGAGCCCATCTTGGGCCCGACCTGACCGAAAACGGCCTTCTCCGAACAGATCGTCAGGTCGCATATCGTGCACAGCACGTTGCCGCCGCCGATGGCATAGCCTTGTACGCGCGCGATCACCGGTTTTGGCACGTCGCGTATCGCCGCATGCAACTCTTCCATGGGCAAGCCGACCGTGCCTCGGCCGTCGTACTTGCCATCATGAGCCGACTGGTCGCCGCCGGTGCAGAAGGCACGATCTCCCGCGCCCGCAAGCACGATGGCGCCGATGTCCTTGTCGTAGCCGGCCTTGTACAGGGCCTTGATCAGTTCGTCGCAGGTCTTGCCACGAAACGCATTCATCTTCTCCGGCCGGTTGATAATGATCCAGGCCACGCCGTTGCGGATCTCGTAGATGAGGTCTTCGAATTCCATAATGTTTCCTCCCAAGTAAGTCGGCTGGATTGAGATTGGTCAAGCTCTCAGGATAGCGTTGGCGTTTGTAGTATTAGACGTGAACGCCTTTGTCCAAGATGGGTGGGTCGCGAAGCACGGCTACAGCGCTGGCCAGATACCACCCGACACCGCAAGGATTTCACCCGTGATGTAGGAAGCCTCGTCACTCGCTAGAAACAAGCAGGCGTTGGCGACGTCGGCCGGCTCGCCAAGGCGCTTCAAAAGCGGTTTCGCCGCGTAGAAGGCAAGCTCGTCTGCCGACATTCGTTGCAGCACCGACGTTCGAATGGTACCAGGCGCGATGCAGTTGACGTTGATGTGAGGCGCGAACTCGATGGCCATGGTTCGGGTCAGCGATGCCACCGCCGCCTTGGCGGCGCCGTAGTCAGAATTACCCATCTCGCCTGCGAAATTGATCGACGAAATGTTGATGATCTTGCCATATTGGCGCTCGACCATGATCGGCGCCAATAGTTTGGTAAGGTGCAGGATGCCCTTGGTGTTGAGCGCGAATGTTGTGTCCCAGCGTTCCTCCGTCATCGTCACCATCGGTTCAAATAACACCTTCGCCTTGATGCCGCCGACGATATTGACAAGAATGTCGACGTGGCCGACGGCCGCGCGCGCGGCGGCGACCATCGCCGCCGCCTCTCTCGCCTGTGTGACATCGGCGCGCTGGGCGGTCAGCTTGGCGCTGGTCCCAAGTAGCGGCGTGATTACGGCGACGGATTCGCTGAGCCGATTTCCCGAAATGTCGGTAAGGACGAGCGAGGCGCCCTCGCGGGCGAACAGCTCGGCCACCGCTGGCCCCATCGGTCCGCCAGCACCAGAGAGCAGAGCTGTCCGTCCTTGCAACCGCGTCATTCTAATCCCCCACTCCGCCTCAACTCTGTGGCGCCGCCACCATCTTTCGTAATTCCTCGACTGCCGCGGGATTGCTATTGACACTCCAGACTGAATGAACGATCATTCTACCGAAAGAAGGGGGTAACGGCAACCATCTCGCGGAAAGGGAACGGCCGGTCGGAGATGCCAACGAAGCAGAGGGCACGAACAGGTCTTGGGCTCGTGTCGCGGTGGCTGTCGGCATTTCCGGGAACACTGCCGTCAATAGCTGCCGCGGACGAATGAGGATCGCCGATGCTGGTGCAGATCCTCAATGGTTTGGTCTACGGCGGGCTCCTCTACATCGTGTCGGTCGGGCTGGTGCTGATCTTCGGCCTGCGCCGGATCGTCAACTTCGCTCATGGCAGTCTGTTCATGCTCGGTGCATATGTGGGCTTCAGTGTCGCCGTGATGGGCGGCTTCTGGGGCGCCATACTGGCCGCGGCGATCGTGCTGGCGCTGGTCGGCGCGCTGCTCGACATCACGATCCTGCAGCCGCTGCAGCGCGAGGACCCGATCGTCACCGTGCTGGTGACCTTCGGTCTTTTGTTGATCCTTGAGGATTTCGCCCAGTTCGTCTGGGGCAAGGACTTCCTGAAAATGCCAGTGCCTTCGATGTTTTCAGGCTCAGTGTTGATCGTCGGCGAGAGCTTCCCAGTCTACCGATTGGTGGTCATAGCGGTCGCGGCGTTGGTCGCACTCGGCCTATCGGTGTGGCTGCGCGTCAGCAAGATAGGCCTGTACGTGCGTGCCTCCAGCGCCGACCCGCTGACCACCGCGATGCAGGGCGTCAACACCGACCGGGTCAGCGTGATCGTGGTGGCGCTCGGGGCGGCACTCGCCGGCATTTCCGGCACTATCTCAGCGCCGCTCCTGGCGCTATCGCCTTCGATGGGTAGCTACATCCTGATCGAATCCTTCATCGTCGTCGTGGTCGGAGGCCTCGGCAGCTTCGCTGGCGCCTTTATCGCCGCGATCGCGATCGGCCAAGTGCACAATCTTGGCCTGGTCTATGTGCCGTGGGCTGCGACGATGATCCCGTTCCTGCTGATGGTTGCCGTACTGATCTGGCGCCCGACCGGCATCGCCGGGAGCCACGTCTGACGATGACCGACATCCTGGCCACCAAACCCACCGTCACCCGCCCTCCCCCGCCACGTCCTGCACTCGCGCTTGCCTCCGCAATCGGCGCGTTCGCAATCGGCGCGCTGATTGCAGCGACAATCCAGTCCAACCTCATGATGACGCTGCTCACCCAGGCGATCATCTCCGGCATTCTCGCCACCGGCGTCGGGTTTCTGATGCGCCAGAACGGCGCCGTCTCGTTCGGGCACGCGGCGTTCTACGGCATCGCCTGCTACGCGATCGCGCTAGCCATGAAGTTTGGCGCGATACGGGTGGAAGTTGCCATCATGCTGGCGCTGGTACTGCCAACGGCGCTTGCCTTCCTGCTCGGCCTCGTGATCGTCCGGATTCCCGGCGTCGCCTTCTCGATGCTGACGCTCGCCGTCGGCCAAGCGTTCTACGAATTCGCCATGAAGGCCCGGCAGGTCACCGGCGGCGAGGACGGCTTCTCTGTAAACCTGTCGTCGACCGTCTTCGGCATCCCGACAGCGATATTCCAGGACCCGCACAGCATGTTCGTGGTGAGCTGGAGCGTGCTCGTCTTGATCATTCTCGGCCTGGCCCTGACGGCGGCAAGCCCGTTCGGCCGCTTGACCGTTGCGATCCGCGAGAACGAGGAGCGCGCGCGCTTTATCGGCTACGAGACAACGCTCCCGCGGGTCTTGGTGCTGACGCTGTCGGCCTTCGTCACAGCGGTCGCCGGTGTGTTGTTCACGCTCTACAACAGCTTCGTGTCGCCCGATGTGCTGCACTGGAGCTTGTCGGGTTCCGCCCTGATCATGGCGATCATCGGCGGCCCGCGACTGATCTGGGGCCCGGCTCTTGGCGCCATCATTTTCTTCTTCGCCAAGGATATCGCCGGCGATTTTACCGAGCACTGGCAGGGCATCATCGGCGCCATCCTGATCGTCGTCATGCTGGTGCTCCCGGTTGGCCTGGGTGGCGCGCTCGCAAAGCTATGGCAGAGGAGGCTGGGCCATGGCTGAGACCTGCGCGATCGAAGGCGACCAACTAACCCGGCAGTTTGGCGGGTTCCGCGCCCTCAAGGGCGTTGACCTTGCGGTGCCGCGAGGGGAAATCCGCGGCTTGATCGGCCCGAACGGCGCCGGCAAGTCGACCCTGATCGACGTACTGTCGGGCCGCGCGCCACGCTGGTCTGGCACCGTCAAAATGTTTGGTGCCGACATCGGCGCCATGACGGCGCAGCAGCGCCGCCGCGCGGGTCTCGCGCGCTCGTTCCAGCGCACCAACATCTTTCCGGATCTGACCGTTATCGACCAGCTCGAGCTCGCGGCGCGGGCAGCCGAGACGCCCAACATCGACGAGATCATGGCCGAATTGAACTTGGCGGCACTCGCCTTCAGACGGGCCGCCGACATTTCATATGGCGACCAGCGCCGGCTTGACCTCGCGCTCGCATTGATTGGCCGACCGAAGATCCTCCTGCTCGACGAGCCGGCAGCCGGCCTGTCGATCAAGGAATCGCTCGAACTCGCCCATGGCCTCAAGGATCTGGCGGCCCGCTGGGGCGTCACCGTACTACTGGTCGAGCATGACATGGACGTCGTTTTCTCGATCTGCGACCGCATCACCGTACTTCACCTCGGCGCCATCCTCGCCGAAGGGACGCCGGAGGAGATACGCGGCGTTCCGGAGGTGGTCACAGCCTATCTTGGAACTTCCCTATGAGCGAACTGCTCGCCTTCAGCAACGTCGTGTCTGGCTACGGGGACGCTCGCATCCTGCATGACGTCGATCTGACGATCGGCGATGGCGAGCGCGTCGCAGTCCTCGGCCGCAACGGCGTCGGCAAGACGACGATCGTCAACACCTTTCTCGGCGTCGCCCGGTTGTTGGGCGGCGAAGTTCGACTTGCCGGAGAGCGCTATTCACCTATCCGCCATTTCATGGCTGCGCGGCGCGGCATTGCCGTGGTACCGCAGGGCCGCCGCATCATCCCGACCTTGACGGTGCGGGAGAACCTGGTGATCGGTGGCGCCACCGGCCGCGACAAGCCCTGGACTCTCGAGCGCGTGTTCGACTTGTTTCCTATCCTGCGCGAGCGGGCAAACACGCCGGGTACCGCGCTGTCGGGCGGCCAGCAGCAGATGCTTGCGATCGGGCGCGCCCTGATGTCGAACCCCTCTCTGCTCGTACTCGATGAGCCGAGCGAGGGTCTTGCACCCGTGATCGTTGACGAATTGGCGGTGGTCCTGCGCCAGCTCGCGGACGCGGGTACCGCACTGCTGCTGATCGAGCAGCACTTCGGTCTCGTTCACCGGGTCGCGGAGCGATACTACGTGCTCTCGAAAGGCACGATCGTGGAGGAAGGCCATCTCGCGGGTATCTCGATGGAGAGTCTGAAGAGGCACGTTGCAGTCTGAGGTCAACGCCAGGAGAGAAGGAATAAAAACATGCGAAAGGAAGAAAACATGCGCAGGTTAAAATTGTTCGCACTCGGTCTGCTCGGAGCAGCGGCCGCGCTCGTCGCGCCACCCGGCTCAACGCTGGCCCAGGAGACTCTGAAGATCGGCGTGCCAACCGCCCTCACCGGCACCTATGCCGGTCTCGGAGCCGAGGCGGTGCGAGCCATCGAGTTCGCAGCGGCGGAGGCCAATGCTAAAGGCGGGGTCGCCGGCCACAAAGTCGAGATCAAGGTGCTCGATAGCGAAGCCAAGCCAGAGGTCGCCCGCAAGCAGGCGGAGAAGCTGGCGCTTGAAGGTTACAAGATCCTGACTGGCACCATCGCGTCGGGCGAGGGTCTCGCCATGGCCCCGCTGCTGGCGCGCTGGGACGCAATCTATGTCTCGACCATCAACAAAAGCGATAAGCTGACCGGCGACTCCTGCGTGCCGCGGATGTTCCGCGCCAATCACCAGGACGCACAGGATGCGGCCGTGGTCCGGCCGTGGCTCGGCAGCCGCAAGGAGACCAAATGGGCGATCCTCGCCGCGGACATTGCCTGGGGTCGTGATTCCGGCAGGAGTTTCGTCGACGCCGCCAAGGTCAACAAGAAGGACATCGTCGCCGAGATCTACTCGCCGTTCGGTTCCAATGATTACGCGCCGTTCATCCAGCAGATCAAGTCGTCCGGCGCCGAGGGTCTATGGGTGGCGCTCGCCGGCCGCGACGCCATCAACTTTGCCACCCAGGCCAAGGAGTTCGGCGTCCTCGACAGGGTGTTCGTCGCCGGTGTCAGCTTCGTCACCGACAACAATGTCAAGACGCTGGGGGCAACTTCCAAAGGTATCTGGGGCATCATCAACTATTCCTCTACGCTCGACACGCCGGAGAACAAGGCATTCGTCGAAGCGTGGAAGAAGAAATATAACGGCGATGAACCGGCGAGTTTCGAGGGCGAGACCTATCTCGGTATGCAGGTGATCTTCCAGGCGGTCGAGAAGGCGAACAGCGTGAAGCCTCTCGATGTCGCCAAGGCGCTGCGCGGCGGCACGTTCGACACGATCCTGGGCAAAGTGACGTTGCGCGCCGAGGACAATCAAATGATCCTTCCCAACTACTTCGGCTACATCGGTGAGCAGGGCGGCAAGCTGCGCCCAATCATCACGGAGACGATTGCGGCGAACGTGGCCACCACGCCGCCAACCGGAACTTGCAATATGGGCTCGTTGTAAGCAAAACAACCGATCGGTGGCTGTGTCCTGCGGCCGCCGATCACAACGAAACTTCAACGACGAAAAAGGTGAACATGAGCCTGATGGTCAAGAGCAAGGTGGAGGTACCCGAACTCATCGAGAAGCGGCGCGGACAAATTATCGCGGCGGCGATCGAGCTGTTTGCCAAGAACGGCTACCACGTGACCACGATACGCGACATCGCCAAGCGGGCCGACGTCAGCATCGGAACCATTTATCAGTACGTCTCCGACAAGGAGGACGTGCTGTTCTTGGCGCTGATCGAGGTGCTCGATGCCTACCAGCGCCAACTGCCGGCCGCGATCGCAAATGTGAGCGAGCCGCTGGCGCGCTTCCACGCCGCGATCAAGGCTTACTGCACCGTCAACGACGCCAATATCGGCGCCACCGTGCTCGCATATCGGGAGACCAAGTCGCTTGCCAAGATGAGGCGCAAGCTGATCCAAGAGAAAGAACTTGCCACCAATCGGCTCATCGCCGCTTGCATCAACGACTGCATCGCTGGAGGTCTGTTCGAAGAAGTCGACGTCGAGCTCTTCACCTATCAGATCATAATGTTCGCGCACGCCTGGGCGCTGAAGGCCTGGCACTTCCGCCCGATGATGACCCTCGACGACTATCTGGCGCGGGGCATCAGCCTCATGCTCAACCCGAAGCTGACGCCGCGCGGCAAGAAGGCGTTCAGCAGGCTCAACGTCTAGTCTGCACCACTTCGCCACGCGATGCGCGCGCCGGATCAATTGCCCTGGAATACAGGCTTCTGCTTGGCCACGAACGCCTCGTAGGCACGCTCGTAGTCCTTGGTCTGCATGCAAATCGCCTGGGCCTGGGCCTCGGCCTCGATCGCCTCGTCGATGCCCATGTTCCATTCCTGGTGGATACACTTTTTGGTCATGGCGTTCGCGAACGTAGGACCGGCGGCAAGTGTCTTTGCCATCGCTTGCGCGTCAGCCAGCACGGCGTCAGGTTCTGAGATTTTGTTGTAGAAGCCCCAGCGCTCGGCCTCAGCGCCGTCCATCGCGCGGCCCGTAAACAGGAGTTCCGCGGCGCGGCCCGAACCGATGATGCGGGGGAGCATGTTGCATGCACCCATGTCTGCGCCGGCAAGCCCGACGCGCACGAACAGGAACGCCACCTTGCTCCGGGCGGTGCCGAAGCGCAAATCCGATGCCATCGCCAGGATCGCGCCGGCACCTGCACAGATTCCGTCGATCGCGGTGATGATCGCCTGCGGGCAGGCACGCATTGCCTTTACCAGATCGCCGGTCATGCGGGTGAAGGCGAGCAAGCCAGCCATATCGTCTTTGCGCTGCATTTCGACCAGCGGCCCGATGATCTCGTGCACGTCGCCGCCCGAGCAGAAGTTACCGCCAGCGCCGGTGATGACGATGTTGGTGATGTCGCTGCAGTAGACCAGATCGCGGAAGGTGTCGCGCAGCTCGGCGTAGGATTCCAGCGTCAGCGGATTCTTGCGCTCCGGCCGGTTGAGCGTGATCGTCGCCACCTTCCCGTCGCGTTGCCATTGAAAGTGTAGCGGCTTGAAATTAGAGAAGTCGACCCGGGTCGGGTTGAAGCGAGTGGCTGTTGATGTCATGCGAAGCATCCTTGTTTGACAGAGTAAAAACGCTTGTCCGTGCGGCTGGAAACGATGCTTAGGTCGCTCAGCCGGAGAAGGTGAGACCACCGCTGACGCTCAGTATTTGACCCGTGACATAGCTCGATTTCGGCCCAGTGAAAAAGACAATGGCGTCGGCAATTTCCTGTGGCTTGCCAAGTCGGCGGAAGGCGATCGCCCTGATGAATGCCTCCTTGAGCTTGTCGGAACGGGTGTCAAGCAGCGGCGTGTCGGTGGGCCCCGGGCAAACACAGTTGACACAAATGCCCTGGCGCGCGACCTCGCGGGCGAGCGATTTTGTGAAAGCGATCATCCCGCCCTTGGCCGCCGCGTAGCCGGTCTCGCCGGTCGAGCCGACGCGGCCCGCGTCGCTTGCGACGTTGACGATGCGACCGTTGCCGGCGGCGATCATCGACGGCAACAGCGCCTGCGTCAGATGCAGCGAGCCGGTCAGATTGCCGGCGATGACCTTGTCTAGGTATTCGGGCGGCGTTTCGAGAAATGGATAGAAGAGGCTGAACCCAGCGGCATTCACAAGGATGTCGATCTTGGGATGGCGCGCCGTGACGGCTGCGGCGCAACGGCGCACCGAGGTGCTGTCGGTCAGGTCAATCGGCTCGTACTCGATGTCAAGTTTGGACCGGCGCGCTTCCTCGACCAGCGCCTGCCCCGTTGTTTGGTTGATGTCGGCGCAAACTACGCGCGCGCCACTGCGCGCCAGTTCCATAACTGTTGCCTTGCCGATCCCGGACGCTCCGCCGGTCACCAATGCGATCTTGCCCGCGAAATCCATGTCGTTCTCCCTATGTCTTGCCGATGGTTAGGTCCGCGCTCCGGCGATGAAAGCGCTGATGCGCTCCCGCGTCTCGGCGTTAGTCTGAAGGTTGCGCGTCAATTCCAGTTCGTCGCCATAACCGCCGCGGCCTGGCGTGGCTGCGGAGCTCATGCATTGCTTGGCTGCCGCGAGCGCGGCGGCCGGCAGGGCGGCGATGCGCGTTGCGATCTCGCTCGCGCGATCGGCGAGTTCCGCGCGCGGACAGGCCCATTGCACCAAGCCGAGCCGCTCGGCCGAGGCGCCGTCGACGGCTTCGGCGCCGAGGATCAGCCGATTGGCGAGACCGCGGCCGACGAGCCGCGTCAGCCGCTGCGTCCCACCAGCGCCGGGAATGAGGCCAAGCTTAACTTCCGGCAGGCCGAGTTTAACTTCGGCAGCAGCGATGCGCAGATCGCAGGCCAGCGCGAGCTCGAAGCCGCCACCGAGCGCGGCGCCACCGATTTCCGCGAGCGTCACCTGTGGCAGCGACTCGATACGGGCGTAGAGCCGCTGGATCGAGGCGACATAGGCGTAGGTACGGTCCGGGCCGTCGGCAGCGTCGAAGCGGGCGCGCATTTCCTTGACGTCAGCGCCGGCGCAGAACACCTTCTGGTCAGAACGCAGATGCAGCACCTTCCAGTCGCTTCGCGCTTCTATTCCGCCGATCTCGCGCGAAAATCCTGAGAGCCAAGCCTCGCTGAGTGCATTGACCGGCGGCGAACTCATGGTCAGCGTTGCAATCTGGCTGGCGATTGAGGTCTGGAACATGATAGATCCTATCTGCGAACGGTGTCAGGCGATGGAGTCAGGCGACCGGTGTAGCGCTCGGTCAGCAACACGATTTTGCCGCGCACCCGCCGGTCGGCGATGCGGCGCAGCGCCAGCGCCGCGTCATCGAGGCGCAGCGCATCCGTTACCGGCGAAGTCAGCAGTCCCTGGCGCCACAACGCAAAGATCTCTTGTTGGGCGTCGCGGACACGGGCCGGCGTGCGGTCGCGATAATCGCTCCAATGCAGCCCGACGGCGGCAATGTTCTTGATCAGCAGATAGTTGGAACGCAGCGTCGCCGGAGCTCCAGCGGCGAAACCGACCACCACGATGCGGCCGCACCAGGCCAGCGAGCGCAGGCAGGCGTCGAACACGCGCCCACCGAGATTGTCGACCACGACGTCCGCCCCGCGGTCCCCGGTCAGCGCCGCGATCTCGGCCTTGAGTCTCTGATCGAGATCGGGCCCATCGAGCATAACGATGTGATCGGCGCCGTGGTCGCGCGCGAAACCTGCCTTCGACGCCGTCATGCAGCCGGCAACGACCATGGCACCGCAGGCTTTGGCGAGTTGAACGGTCGCGATTCCGACGCCACCGGTTGCACCGGTGACCAATACGGTCTCGCCCGGCTTCATCTGGCCGCGCGCGAACAGGGCGAAATGCGCGGTCTGGAATGCGAGGCCGAGACCGATGGCGTCGCCGGCATCGAGCCCGTCCGGGATCGGATGGCACAAAGAGGACCGCACGGTGATCTGCTCGACATAACCACCGTTCTCGACAAATGCGAGCACATGGTCGCCCACTTGGAATTCGGTTGCGCGCGCTCCAACCGCGCTGACGATGCCGGCGACTTCCTTGCCGGGACTGAAGGGTATCGGCGCGAGGTTCTGGTATGTGCCGCGCACCACCAGCAGATCGGGGAAATTGACCCCCGCCGCATGCACATCGATCGTGATCTCGTCTACACCCGGCGCCGGCGCCCGTACTTCGCCGAGAGCGAGTTCCTCCGGTTCCCCATGGCGGACGATCTGAAGGGCGCGAACCATTCAGCCCCCCCTTATGACGAGGCCGCTGTCGGCGCCGAGGCGTGGGGCGGGCTTGGTGACGACCGAATCGCGCAGAGCCGGATCGATTGGTACCGGCAGCGCCGGAATCGTCTCGGCGCCAGCGCCGGCTTGACGATCGAATATCTTGCGGGCGACCACATGAGGATCGCGCACCGCCTCCGCGAGATTGGCAACAATGGCGCAGCATGCGTCCTGTCCCTCGAACACCTGCCGCCAATGCGCCGTCGGATATGCAGCTATGCGCGCGGCCACTCCGGCCCGCGCGGCAACAGGGTCCTTGGCGTCGTCGCGCAGCGCCTCGTCGAGTTCGATCAACCGGCAGAATACATCCCAGAACCGCTGCTCGATGGGTCCCGCCGAAAGGTAGCCGCCATCTGCTGTACGGTAGATCTGATAGCGCGGCGACGCGCCGGTCGTCAGCGCGCTCCCCGCGGTCGGCCAGGCACCGGCCGCAAAGCCGTCGGCGAGCCCCCAATAGGCGAGCACAAACAAATTATCGGTCATCGAAATATCTAGATGGCAGCCGTGGCCTGTACGCTGGCGCAGCAGCAAAGCAAGCAGTACATTGATCAGGGCCGGATAGGTACCAGCGGCGATATCGGCAATCGGCATGTGCGGCATGCCCGGCGCGCCTTCGCGGTCGCCCGTCAGCGACAGCAGACCAGCAAGCGCCAGATAGTTGAGATCGTGCGCCGCCATGTCGCGACGCGGACCGATCTGGCCGAACCCGGTGATGCTGCAATAGATGAGCCGAGGGTTGATCTTGCTCAGCGCCGCGTAACCAAGTCCGAACCGCTCCATGACGCCTGGACGGAACTGCTCGATCAGCACGTCGGTGCGCTCTATCAGCGGCGTCAATTGCGCGACGGCATCCGGCGCCTTGAGGTCGATTGCGATCGAACGCTTGCCGCGATTGAGAAGGACGAAATTGGCGCTATCCTCGCCGACGCGCGGCGTGTAGGTCCGCATTTCGTCGCCTGTCCCGGGACGTTCGATCTTGATTACCTCTGCGCCAGCCTCGACCAGGAACAGTCCGGCCATCGGCCCCGGAAGCAGGGTGCTGAAGTCGAGGACGCGGATTCCGGCAAGCGGCAGCATGGCGATCTCCGTCAACCTCCGAACGAACGACTGATCACCAGCCGCTGGATATCGTTGCTGCCTTCGTAGATCTTGGCGACGCGCACGGCGCGGAAAATCCGCTCGACGCCGTAGTCCTCGATGTAGCCGTTACCGCCGAAAGTCTGGATCGCGTCGGAACACACCTGCTCGGCCATCTCCGACGCGAACAGCTTGGCCATTGAGGCTTCGACCAGGCACGAGCGGCCCGCGCTGCGCAATGCCGCAGCATGCAGCACGAGTTGATGCGACGCCTCGATCTTGGTCGCCATTTCGGCCAGTCGAAATGCTACCGCCTGATGCCCGATGATTGGCTTACCGAAGGCTTCCCGCTCTTTCGCGTAGGCTAGGGCGAGTTCGTATGCCGCGCGTGCCATACCCACTGACTGCGCCGCGATGCCGATACGGCCGCCTTCGAGATTGGCGAGCGCAATGCGGTATCCCTCGCCCTCCCCGCCAAGCCTGTTCTCGACTGGAATCTCGAGATTCTCGAAACGAATCTCGCAAGTGTCCGAGGCGTTCTGCCCCATCTTGCGCTCAATCCGGCCGACCCGATAGCCCGGCCAGGCGGTCTCGACAATGAAGGCCGAGATGCCCCGCTTGCCGCCGCCCGACTCAGTGAGGGCAAAGACCAGAGCGACGTCGGCATTCTTCCCGGTGGTAATGAATTGCTTGGTGCCGCTTAGCACATAGCGACCGTCGCGTAGTTCCGCCTTGCTTTTCAGCGCGGAAGCGTCCGACCCGCTGTGCGGCTCGGTCAGGCAGAACGCGCACAGCTTTTCGCCGGATGCGAGCGGTCGCAGATAGCGCTCCTTCTGCGCGTTCGTGCCGTAATTGAGGATCGGCATGCAGCCGACCGAGTTGTGCCCGCTCATAACGGTGGAGGACGCGCCGTCGCCCGCGGCAATCTCCTCCAGTGCGAGGGCGTAGGCGACATAGTCCGTGCCCGCCCCACCCCATTCCGGCGGCACCGTCATGCCCATGAAGCCGAGCTTGCCCATTTCGAGCAGCGCTTGACGCGGAAAGGTCGCAGTGCGCTCCCACTCGGCGGCATGGGGCGCAAGCTGCGCCTTGGCAAAATCACGTGCCGTCGCACGTATCATCTCTTGTTCTTCGGTCAGTATCATGGCCAAACCGCCTGAATGAACGCTCATTCGGTCCAAGGATCGTCGTTTCCGAGGGGGCTGTCAAGAGTCATGCGCGCGCCGGCGTACTACCCCCGCAGGTGCCCGACGTGGCGCCAGCAAGGTTGCGAGAAGCAAGGAGGAAAGATGTAATTCAATCCAATCGCCTGAGGCGCGCGTTCGGACGATTGGGTCACAGCAGTATTTGGGCGACGAGCTTCTCGTCGATCAACTCGACTGCTGCATCGCGCCGGCGTACGACAAGACGGCGATCGTCGACTTCAACGCGTCGTCACGGCCACTCATCACTGCCCGAAGTAACCATAAGCTGAAGCCCTTTACCTGCTCGGCGGTGATCGTCGGCGGCATCGACAGCTCTTATGTCGCCTCGAATGTGCTTTTCGAAGACCTGACGGATATACCGCGGAGTTACGGGCAAAAATTTGTAATTTGAGTTTGTGGGAGCCACTCAGAAGCACGAACTTCTACCAACAGGTGACACCCTATTTGTCGGAATAGAAGCTGGCTAAATTGCTAAGTGCTTGAAAAGCTTGGTGGTGTGCGCAGTCATATGCGAACCGGTCTCGCCTGGATTTTGCCTGAGAACAGGGGATTTTTTGAAGAATTCAACAAATAACAGGCTTTTGGCTGGCTGAGGTCGGTCAACCACCGGAGATTCGAGAGCGATCTTAGGCAGTTACATGGAGGCCCGGGCACTTTCCTGTTATTCTGCAAAACAGGCATTTGAAGTGTCAAAACAGACACTGAGAAGCGTAATATCAGGCATCGGCAACCTGCAAACTGGTGACATCACACAAAAAATCTCTACAAGAGTCGGCGGCACCACCGCCCGACTCGCCCTGACCTGATTCGCCCTGACCTGACCCCTTACCTGACTCGCCCTGACCTGACCCCGCCCTGACCTGGCCCGCCCTGACCTGGCCCTCCTCGACCTGACCTGACTCGAGCTTCTCTGCACTTTCGAGCTGAAGCGGCGCGGATTTGCGCCGGTCAATCATTTTGGCGAGGTCCCATTATGAACAAAATATCTTCGGTAGAATCGTCGCGGCTGACCGTCACCTACCGGCCGTTGGGCGATCTCATTCCCGATCCGCGCAATGCACGCACGCATCCCAAGCGCCAGATCGATCAGATCCGCGCATCCATCGAAACGTTCGGCTTTACCAATCCGGTTCTCGCCGATCCCGAAGGCCATATCATCGCGGGTCACGGCCGGCTTCAGGCCGCCCGGGCGATGGGCCTTACCGAGCTGCCGGTCATCACCCTGTCCGGTCTCTCGGAGACCCAGAAGCGAGCACTGCGGATCGCCGATAACAAGATTGCGCTCAATGCCGGCTGGGACCTGGAAATCCTGCATTTGGAACTCGGCGAACTCGGTTCGATCGATGTTGATATCGATCTCGCGCTGACCGGCTTCTCGACCGGCGAGATCGATGTGATCCTGACGTCAGCTGTCGACCCGGATGACGAGGTCATCCCTCCGGTTCCCGCAACGCCCAGAACGAAGCCAGGCGATATCTGGATTCTCGGAGAACACCGGGTGGGGTGTGGCGATGGCCGGGATGCCGAATTCCTGCAGCGGGTCATCGGCCACGGAGCGGGTGTCGATGCGGCTTTCCTCGACTGTGTGTACCGAAAACTCTATCCGTGTTGATGACGTGACGGAATCACTTAAGCTGGCGGAATGATAGGGCTTCTGTGTTTCGTCCTGGCCGTCTTGGCCTCGCCATTCAAGTCGAAGATGCGGCTTGAGGCTGAGAACGCGGTGCTTCGACATCAGTTGATTGTTTTGCGGCGCA
>Ga0209517_10001778_pt1 | contig 31662 bp, 15 predicted proteins | sample PeaSoiMetSII2010_FD_187695 | JGI IMG/M metagenome (GOLD analysis project Ga0209517, IMG submission 187695) | Peat soil microbial communities from Weissenstadt, Germany - SII-2010 (SPAdes) (version 2) | ecosystem: Environmental > Terrestrial > Soil > Wetlands > Peat | place: Germany... | reverse complement strand
TTCGACTACGTCGCAGGAGCGCGGCCGGGTGCTATTCCGTCTGTCGGAAAAAATCCGCCAGAACTTGCCTATGCTGGCGGAAATCGAATCGCGCAACTGCGGCAAGCCGATCGTCGAGGCGGAATATGACATCAACGACGCTGCCACCTGCTTTGAGTATTACGCCGGGATGGCCACGAAGGTTCTGGGAACGGTCAATCCGGTTCCGGACAACGCCGTCAGTCTGACCATGAAGGAACCGATGGGCGTGGCCGCCATGATCACGCCGTGGAATTATCCGCTGCTGATGGCGACCTGGAAGATGGCGCCGGCGCTGGCGGCGGGGTGCACTTGCATTCTGAAACCGCCGGGAGTCACGCCGCTGACCGCGCTGGAACTGACAAAGTGGCTGCCGGAAGTGGGGCTGCCGCCGGGCGTGTTGAACGTCGTCACTGGCTCGGGATCGGTCTGCGGCACGGCCCTGGTGCGGCATCCCGACGTGAACAAGATCGCTTTCACCGGCAGCAATTCCGTGGGTAAAGGCATCATCAAGGAGGCGGCGGATACGTTGAAGCGGGTCACGATGGAGTTGGGCGGGAAGTCGCCGAACATCTTTTTCGCCGACGCCGACTTCGAAAATGCCATTGACGGGGCGCTCTTCGGCGTCTTCATCAATCAGGGTGAAGTGTGTTCGGCGGGCAGCCGCATTCTGGTCGAGCGCTCCATTTACAAGAAGTTTGTCGAGGCTATGACGGAGAAGGCGAAGGCCATCCGGCTTGGTCCGCCGCTCGAGCGCGAAACCAAGATGGGACCGATGGTGAGCCAGGATCAGTACGACACGGTCCGGTCTTATCAGGAAATTGGTAAGAAAGAAGCTAAGATGTCGACTGGTGGCGGGCGAGCGGCTAAGTTCGCCAAGGGCTATTACATTGAACCCACCATTTTCTATGACGTGGATAACAGCGCCCGCATATCGCAAGAAGAGATTTTCGGCCCGGTGGCAGTCGTGATTCCGTTTGACGATGAGAAGGACGCGATCCGGATCGCCAACGATACGCCCTTCGGCCTGGCGGGAGCGGTTTGGACGCGCGATCTGTTCAAGGCCTTCCGCACCGTCAAGGCGATGCGCGCGGGCATCATCTGGGTCAACCACATGCAGCCGACTTATGTGGAAGCGCCGTGGGGTGGTTACAAGCAGTCCGGCTACGGCCGTGAGTTAGGGCCGTGGGGCATCGAAGAGTATCTGGAAAGCAAGCAAGTGCACATCAACCTTAACGAGCAGCCGATCGGGTGGTACTGAGAGACAGTTGCCAGTGGCCAGTGGCCGGTTGCCAGTCGAACCGGCTCTGACCCTGGCGGACTTAAGGAAACTCTGATTGAGTACCATCGAAAACCTTGAACCACGGGGTACACAGGGGTGCACGGAGGACCCCGGGACTTAATCAGACTTTCCATAACTGGAAACTTATAACTGATAGCCGAGAACTGAGAAGTGAATTATGTCTTCCATTCAACTACGCACGCCGATTCCCGGGCCGCGTTCGCAAGCCCTGATGAAGCGGCGCAATGCTGCCGTTGTGCAGGCGGTGTATCACGCCACGCCGGTGTTTGTCGCAAGGGCCGAGGGAGCGGTCGTCGAAGATGTTGACGGCAACCGCCTGATTGATTTTGCCGGCGGCATCGGGTGCCTCAACACTGGGCACCGCGCACCGGCGGTGGCCGACGCCGTGCGCCGCCAACTTGATCGCTTCCTGCACACCAGCATCAACGTGCTGCCTTACGAAAGCTACATCGCGGTCTGCGAGAAGCTGAACGCTCTCGTGCCGGGCAAGGGACCGAAGAAGACCGTGCTGCTGAACACCGGCGCGGAAGCCGTCGAGAATGCCATCAAGATCGCGCGCAGTTACACGAAGCGGCAGGCGATCATCTGCTTCGAGGACGCATTCCACGGACGCACTTACATGGCGATGGCCGCGACGAGTAAGACGCATCCTTACAAGGCGGGGTTCGAGCCGTTCCCGGGCGATGTGTACCGCATTCCTTACGCGTATTGTTTCCGCTGCGGGTACTCGATGAAGTATCCGTCTTGCGACGTGCACTGCGCGCGGCACCTTGAAGACACGTTCAAGCGGGTGGTGGCGGCGGAATCGGTGGCGGCGGTGATTGTCGAGCCGATTCTGGGCGAAGGCGGATTTGTTACGCCGCCGGCGGAGTTCTATCCAACCCTCGGCGCGATCTGCCGTAAACACGGCATTTTGCTGATTGCCGACGAAGTGCAGACTGGGTTCGCGCGCACCGGCGCGATGTTTGCCAGCGAGCGCCTGGGACTCGAACCCGATCTGGTCACGATGGCCAAATCACTGACGGGCGGCTTGCCCATGGCGGCGGTCACGGGACGCGCCGACATTATGGACGCTCCTGGGGCCGGTCAGCTTGGCGGCACGTTCGCGGGGAATCCCGCGGCTTGCGAAGCGGCGCTGGCGGTGCTCGATATCATCGAGAAAGAAGATCTCTGCGCACGCGCCAACGTATTGGGCGAGCGTTTTCGCAAGCGCGCGGCGAAGTGGCAGGCGCAGTGGGAACTGATCGGTGAGGTGCGGGGACTGGGCGCCATGCAGGCGCTCGAGCTCGTGCGCTCCAGGAGCACGCGGCAGCCCGCTGACGAAGGGACCAAACAAGTGTCACAATATTGTTACGAGCATGGTCTGGTGACGATTACCGCGGGATCGTACAGCAACGTGATTCGCCTGCTGATGCCGTTGGTGATCACCGACGCGCAGATGGACGAAGGCATGGATGTGCTCGAAGCCGCGCTAGCTCATGTTGCCGAGAAGAAAGGCGCGCTGGCGGCAAAGCTTACGTAGGGACAGCCGGGGGCGGCTGTCCCTACGTGGTTCTTTGGACTCTATTCTTCGCGATTGCGAAAGGCAGCATTCCCATGTCAACCGTAGCTGCACCTCCCGCCAGCAAGATTCCTCAATTCATTAATGGCCAGTGGATCGAATCGCAGGCCACCGAGTGGCAAGACGTCGTCAATCCCGCGACGGCTGAGGTTCTGGGCCGCGTTCCGATTTCCGATGCCGCGGAAGTTGCGCGCGCCATTGATGCGGCGCAGGCCGCCTATCCTGAATGGCGGCGCACTCCCGCCGAAGACCGCATCCAGCCGCTGTTCAAACTGAAGACGCTGCTCGAAGAGCACCTCGACGATATCGCTCGCGTCATCACGCGGGAAAACGGCAAGACGTTCGGCGAAGCGAAAGGGGAGATGCGGCGGGCCATCGAAAACGTCGAAGTGGCCTGCGGCATTCCCATGATGATGCAGGGCCATCACCTGGAAGATGTGGCGCGCGGGATTGACGAGACCATGATTCGCCAGCCGCTGGGCGTGGTGGCGGCGATTGCGCCCTTTAATTTTCCGGGCATGATTCCGTTCTGGTTTCTGCCTTATGCGATTGCCTGCGGGAACACGCTGATCATCAAGCCCTCGGAGCGCGTGCCGCTGACCATGAAGATCGCCTTTGAGCTGCTGGAAAAGATCGGGCTTCCGAAGGGGGTCGTCAACCTGGTGAATGGCGGCAAGGTTGCCGTCGATACGCTGCTCGATCATCCGGCGGTGCGAGCCATCAGCTTTGTCGGTTCGACGCCGGTTGCGCGGTACATTTATGCGCGCGCGGGCGCGAATGGCAAGCGCGCGCAATGCCAGGGTGGCGCGAAGAATTACGTCATCGTATTGCCGGACGCCGACATGCAGATGGCGACGCAGATCGTTTCCGACAGCGCTTTTGGATGCGCGGGACAGCGTTGCCTCGCTGTCTCAGTCGCGGTGACGGTGGGAGAAGCGCAGAAGACTTTCCGCGACTCGATCACGGAAGCGGCCGCGAACCTGCGAGTGGGCAATGGGCTTGACGAGGGTGTGCAGATGGGACCGGTGATCACGCGCCAGAGCAAAGAACGGGTACAGAATTTGATTGGCGTCGGCGCGCGGGACGGGGCGAAGGTCGTGATCGATGGGCGCAATCCTAAGATCGCGAAGTGTGACGCGGGAAATTTTGTGAAGCCTACTGTGCTTGATGGCGTCCCAGCTGGCAGCGAACTGACGAACACGGAAATTTTTGGTCCGGTGCTCAGCCTGGTTCATGCCAGCGGCATGGACGAAGCGATGGAGATGGTGGCGCGCAGCCCGTTTGGCAACCAGGCGTCGCTGTTTACGGCGAGCGGGTCGGCGGCTCGGCGCTTCCGGTATGAAACTCCGGCGGGGAATATTGGAATTAACATTGGCGTTGCGGCGCCGATGGCGTACTTTCCGTTCAGCGGGTGGAAGGACAGTTTCTTTGGCATTCTGCACGCGCAGGGACGCGACGCGATCGAGTTCTATACCGAGAAGAAAGTTGTGGTCGAGCGCTGGGCTAAGGAGCACTCGCGCAAGTTCTGAATCAGGCTGAGTTTCCTTCGTGAACCTTTGTGTCCTTTGGGGTCGAGCAAAAGAGCGCTAACCACTAAAAGGCTGCAAAAAAGGTCGTCGAGGCGACAGGAAGCTCACCTCAGGCTCTGAAGCGCAGACACATTTCCAAGGGCTTAGCGGCACGACTGAAGTCGTGCCCTTCCCCAAAACCTGCGTGAATCAGAGTTCTTCCGCAGCCTGCTGAGGAGGCGAAGGTTCACGAAAGAAAACCTAAGGAGTTCTTATAGATGACTACCGCGACCGCTAACCCCACTATGACCGGCCAGGAAATGGTCGAGCTTACCAAGAAACACACGTTGTTTGAGTGGTCGGCGCAGTCGAAGGTCGATCCCATCCCGGTGGCGCGCGCTAAGGGCATTTATTTCTGGACTCCGGAAGGGAAGCGCTTCATCGACTTCAACAGCCAGCTGATGTCGGTGAACATTGGACACGGCGATGAGCGCGTCATCCAGGCCATTCGCGAGCAGGCATCGGTGTTGTGCTATGCCAATCCGTTCATGGCGACGGAACCGCGGGCGCGGCTGGGAGCGAAGCTGGCGGAGATCACTCCGGGCGATATTGACACATTCTTTTTTACCAACGGCGGCGCGGAAGCGACCGAGAACGCCATCAAGATCGCGCGCTTCTTTACCGGACGGCACAAGATTCTGGCGCGTTATCGTTCGTATCACGGGGCCACGGCGGGCGCGATCAGCCTTACGGGCGATCCTCGGCGGTGGGCGGCCGAGCCGGGATTGCCGGGCGTGGTGCACGTGCTCGATCCTTATCACGGCATCGAACGCGGATGGGAGGCGGCGGAAACTTCGCTGGCCATGATCCACGAAACGATTCAGCTGGAAGGCCCGCACACCATTGCCGGGTTCATTCTGGAGACGGTGACTGGGACAAACGGTATTCTCATTCCGCCGGATGGATACATTGAGGGCGTGCGGAAGCTGTGCGATAAGTATGGGATCCTGATGATCGCCGATGAAGTTATGGCCGGCTTTGGCCGTACTGGCGCGTGGTTTGCCATCGATCACTGGAAGGTTGTTCCAGATTTACTGTGCATGGCGAAGGGACTTACTTCCAGTTACATTCCTTTGGGCGCTGTCGGGATGCGGCGGCATATCGCCAGACACTTCGACGACAAGGTGTTTTATGGCGGGCTTACTTACAACAGTCATCCGATGGGCTGCGCGACGGCGCTGGCGACCATTCGCGTCTACGAAGAAGATCACTTGATTGAGAATTCCCGGAAGATGGGCGCGATCATGAAAGACCTCGGCGCCGGGTTACAGAAGAAGCATCCATCGGTTGGAGCGGTGCGTTCGATCGGACTGTTTGGCATCTTCGAACTCATCCGCAGCCGCAAGACTCGGCAGCCGATGGCGCCGTTTAACGGCACGTCCGAGGAAATGGTTGCGCTCGGGAAGTTCTTCCGCGAGAACGGACTTTACACCCTGGTGCGGTGGAATACGTTCTACACCAACCCGCCGCTGTGCATTAACGAGCAGCAGTTGCGGGAGGCGTTTGCCATCATCGACAAGGGGTTGGAGATTACGGATCGGGCGGTTAGGGACTGAAAGCGGTCTCATAAACGACTTTGTGCGAGCAGGCGGCCCGCCCCTCAGGGGCTAAAGCCCGCGTGTTTATTGGCTCTGGACGGCACGGCTGAAGCCGTGCCCTTCCCGAGGCCAAGACAACCCCAGAGTTGCTCAGCAGTCTGAGACGGGGCAAGCCCCGTCTCTGCACGAATGTTTCCGTAGGCTGTGAAGCCGACGGAAGAGTGACCTTCGTAACTCTCAATTGGGCGGTTGAGGGCGGTATTCTAGGTTTGATTCTCCCCTGTACTTAGACAGATCCATATTCAGGGTGCGGTGCGGCTGGTCACCGCGAGGCGATTGTAATGGCGACGATGTTTGGCCGTTTCGAAATTCAGAGCGAGCTTTCGAAGTCCGACACCGCCTTGATTTACAAGGCGATGGACACGGAAGCGAACCAGGTCGTGGCGCTCAAGACGCAGAGTCTGGAGCCGCTGGGCGACGGCGCGGACGCGTTTGTCGAAACGCTGATCGCCGAAGGCGAGAGCACGCGCGAGCTCGTCGGCCAGAACATTGTTCTGCTCTACGGCGCCGGCGAGATCGACGGCCAGTTCTGCGCGGCCATGGAGTACATCCAGGGCAACAGCGTTGCTACCATGCTGGCGCGCAAGGAAGGCTTCTCCATCTGGGATCTGCTCGACATTACCCGCCAGGTTTGCGCGGGTCTGGAGCAAGCTGCCGCGAAGGGCGTGACCCATTGTTCGCTGGAGCCCGCCAAGATCATGGTGCAGTGGGACGGGATGGTCAAGATCCTGGGCTATGGCATCTCGAACATGGGCCTTATCGCAGCGGAATCGGGAAAAGGCTTGGGGCGGCTCATGCCCTACTGCTCTCCCGAACAGATTCGCGGCGAAGCCATCGACCTGCGTTCGAACTTGTTTACCCTGGGGGCGATCCTGTACGAGATGGTGGCTGGGCAGAAGGCTTTCGATGCCGCGGATCCGGTTGCGCTGGTAAGCCAGATTGAGAATGAGATGCCCGCCAGCCCTTCGGCGGTGAATTCCAAGATTCATCCGGCGGTGAACGCGCTGATTATGAAAGCGCTGGCGAAGAATCCGGCGGACCGTTATCAAAGCGCGCGCGAACTTTTGGATGACCTGGAGAAGTGCAAGGAAAACGGCAACAAGAAAGCCGCTCCCGATGCCAAGAAAACGGCCTCGGCGCCGAATATTGCCGTGAGTTCCGCGGATCGCCGGGCGGCGGCCAGTAAGTTTGTTTCGGCAGCCTCCAGCGCGGCACCGGCAGCCGAATCCAAAGCCGCTGCGGCGGCGGCGAGCGGAGGGGGATTCTCGGGCTCGTCTTCATCTTTATCTTCATCTTCATCTTCATCTTCATTCAACGCGAACTTTGATTCTGGCTTCGATTCGAATTCGACTTCGAACTCGGCTTCGAATTCTGGAGGGCGACAGATTGGCGAGTTTGAAATTAGCGCTCCTGAATCCCAAGCCGCATTCATCCCGGTTCAATCGGCGGCGGCGGTGGAGCAAGAAACCGAGCGGCAATCGCCCCGCATTGCGGTTGACCCGATGATGTCCGAACCGGCGGCAGGTTCATCCGGGAAGAGCTTTTCCGACCTGGACGAGTTGCCTCCGCTCAAGGAAGCTGTTTTCACGCCGCCAGTTCCGGAGCCCGCCGAGTCGTTGCTCCCGGTGGCGCAGATTTCTCCGCGGAAAGAGAAAGAAGAGAAGCCAAAAATTCAGCCGCGGGAAGTCGCGCAAAAGGCAATCAAGGAAATCTCGACGGTTCCGCCGCGACTGATGATCTATTCGATCCTGGGCGCGGTGGGATTGATTCTCGTGGTTGCGATTGCGATCTGGTTTCATGTCCGCTCGGAAGACGATGGTTCCACGGCGGCTCCGCGGCCAGCGAAAGCGGTGGCATCGACTCCGGATCAGCCGGCGGTTCAGACTCCGGTTGCGCCGCAAGCGCAGACGCCAGCTCCACCGGTTGCGCCCGTTGTCGAAAATCAACCGAGCCTGACGGTGCGGCAAGTCGAAAAGCGCGCCCCAAAGAACAGTCGACGGGCTCCCGCTCCGGCCCCAGTCGTGACTCTGGGCGAGGCGCTAATTGACTCCAGCCCACAGGGTGCGCAATTTCAGGTCGATGGAAAAAGCGATCCGACGTGGGTTACGCCGTTTACGGTGGCGAGTTTGAGCCCCGGCAAGCACATCATCTCGGTGAGCAAATCGGGTTATTCGTCCGAGATACGATCGGTCGATGTTACGGCTGGCGGCACATCGTCGCTGACGCTTCGCTTAGCGCCGGTCAATGCGCTGGTGGTGGTCAGCAGCACGCCGCCCGGCGCCCAGGTCGTGCTGGACGGCAAGCCTACAGGACGAGTGACTCCGGCACAGTTCGCGGTGGAAAAAGGAAGCCATACAGTTCTGTTGCGCAAGCCAGGATACCTGGACGAGAGCGTCACGGCAGATCTTGGCGCGGCGCAGAATTTCCAGTACTCGCCTGCTCTGCGAGCGCTGGGCAATGCCGAGGATATTCGGACGGTGGGCAAGTTCAAGTTGTTTGGACGCGGCGGTGATAGGGCCGCCGGCATGGGTGTCATCAGCATTCATACCCAGCCAAAAGGCGCGCAGATTGCCATTAACCAGCGGGTTCTGGATAAGTTATCGCCGGTCGATATCATGCTGGGACCGGGGAACTACGTGGTGGATGTTACGCTGACGGATTTCAAGGCGATCCACAAAGTCGTCAGCGTCGACAAAGGCGGCAAAGTTGCCATCGACGAAATTCTTGAGCGGCAGTAAAGAGGCAGGTCTCAGGTTCCAGGTCTTAGGTCTCAGGTGTCAGGTCTCAGGAAAATCAGGTGAGGGTTGCGCCGCCACAGGGGCCATGGCTTCTGTTGGCGCATGGGGAGGCGCGGCCGGCCGTCACGGGATTTGTGTCGACACCACATGGTTAGGTTTTGGTTTTCCTAAGACCTAAGACCTGACACCTGAGACCTGACACCCGGGTTTTCTGGCTGCCAGCCGTCCCTCGGAAGGTGTAGTCTGGACCGAGCGGCTCCCAGTCGCTTGTCACTTCGAGCCGTCCTCCAAATCACCGGCCCCGGTTACGGGTTTTTGCAGGATGGGCTGGGGCAAAAGGGGAGTGACATTGTGTCGTCGCAGCCCACGCCGGGGAAGCTGAGCCCCGATCTGTTGCGGGCTCTTCATGGGATCAAATCGGTCCGGTCGTTCCCCAAAGGCGCCACGCTGTTTCAGCAGGGTTCCGCGGTCACGGGTGTTTACCTGGTGGAGAGCGGCGAGGTTCGTGTTCTGCTGTCGGCCGGTCAGAGTCAAAGGCAACTACTGGAGGTCGTCGGTCCTGGAACCGTGCTCGGGCTGAGCGAGAGCATGAGCGGGGAAAAGTATCGGGTCACGGCGGAAGCGGGCGAGCAGACGGCCGTGGCATTCATCCCGCGCGCGGAGTTGCTGGAGTTTCTACGCCAGCACGCCGAGTATTGCATGCAGGTGGTGCGGCTGTTGAGCGAAGACTTGCACGGCCTTTACCATAAATTCCGCAGCATCACGGCTCATCCGGGGCGCCCGCGGCACCGGCCGCTGGACGAACAGCTGAATTAGCTGTCAGCTGTCAGCTTTCAGTTAGTACACTCTGGCTGCTGGCTTCGCTCCAACAAAACACTCGGTCCCCCGCTGCTCGCGGTTGCACTGCTTGCCAAAACCTCCAAGAGTCCGAGAACTGAGAACTGACAACTGACAACTGATAGCTGACAGCTAGTTCGTTTTGAAGTTGATGGTGATTTGCGTCTCGATTTCTACGGGCTGGCCATCGAGGTAGTAGGGTTTATATCTCCACTGGCGGACTGCTTCCAGTGCGGCGTGCGCAAGGATCGGGTCTCCGCTGAGCACTTTCAGATTGACTACGCTGCCCTCTTTGTCGATGGAGGCTTGAATCTGCACCGCGCCCTGGGCATGAGCCGCAAGCGCCGCTTGCGGATACTTTGGCTGTACCCGCTTGATCAGAAGGCCTTGGGATACGCCCTGCGAAATTCGCAGGGTTGCCAGCGAGGGCTTGGGAAGGTTGGGCGATGCCGCCATCAGGCCGTTCAAGTTGCTGTCGTTCGCGGAAGCAACGGCGAGCGGACCGGGAAGCTGAGGGGCGGACTCCTCGCTATGTTTGGCGTCGGCGTTCGACTTTACTTGCAGCGGCGGCGCATCGGGTTTCTTCACGGCCGGCTCAGGGGTCGCGGCGATTCGAATCGCCGTAGGATTGGCCGCTTCGGCCGGCGGTTTGCCGGGCAGTGTCGCAGCCGCCGTTTTTGGAGTTACGGTTGAAGCTGCGGAACTCGTGCTCGTGGAAGGGGCCACCACTGGGGAGGACAACGGCGCCGGAGCCGGGACGGATTGTCCCAAGGACTGGGGCGCGCTGACGTGCTGCGGTGCGAGGTCGGTGGCGAACTTGCCGAGTTTCCAGCCGAGCGCGGCCAGAGCTACGACAACCACGGCGGCGATCAGGAATTTCTTGCTGCCGCCCGATCCCCTGGAATCTTCTTCGCCCAATGCGGCGAACGATGGGGCATCGCTGGCACTCGCCGAGTGGAACGGTGAAGCGGCGGTGGGCGATGGACTGGCAGCCTCGAATTGAACGAACTCTTTCTCTCTTGTTTTTACCGGCACGTGCGGAGCCGTAATCTCTCTTGCCGGCGCCGGCGCCGCGGCGGATCCAGGGGCCGAAGTAAGAGCGGAATACGGGTTTGTTGGTGCTACGTGCGCAGCGGCGATCTTGGCCGCTGCCTCGTCTTTGATTCCTTCGTTTTTGATTGCGTCGTTGCCGGCCAGGTCAGTTCTCGCTACACCCGCGGAAGACGGCTGCCGCGCTTCCACTGCCGGCCCGGCTGCGATCGTAATCTTGGTTTGCGTCTCGGCCGGCGCTTCGGCCACAGAAACATCCGCAGGGTTGTCCTCGACTTCCGCTGACGCTGACGCAGACTCTGTCATTGCGGGGAATGCCGCCGGGGTTGCCGCCGAAAACGCGAGCGGCTTCATCGCCGGCTGCGGAGCTTCAAATTGAGGAAGGTCGGAATGGCTTGGCGGGGGAGCGATCGGCTCCGCGCTTCGATTCGGAGTTTGGAATGAACTGCCGGCGAATACGGAAGCTGATGTTTTTGCGGGAGAGGCCGCGCCGGCAGCATCGGCGTTCTTCCGCAGGAGTCCGCGCGCCACCCGGAGCGTTCCCTTTGCCTGTTCGACATTGATCGGCTTGGTGAGCACAAGGTTGGCGCCAATGCGGTAGGCCTTGGCCACGCCCGCTTGTCCTTCGACCACGGCGATCGCCAGCGAGCTTTGATTGGAACTGGAATTTCTGGCGCTCTTGAAGAGCAGGGAAGCGTTCGCTTCGTTCTCGCAGTCCACGACCACGGCGTCGTAACGCTGCGCCATCAATTTCTTGACTGCGGCAAATGGTTCTTGCACCGCTTCCACGGTGAAGTCCAGTTCAGCGAACACCTGGTTTACAACCCGGGCTAATTTTTCGTCGGGACAGAAGAGCAAAGCTTGGTAACCCATAATGAGGCCATCCTAGGTAATGTTTTGGGTACCAGCAAGTTACCGGGGTAATTGAGCGATGGTCGCTGGCTGAACAGCTTGCGGAAAAGGTCGTCCGTGAGTGAGAGTCGTGCCCTCAGCGGCTAAAGGCGGATTCAAACCAATGCATTTACTGCAGCGGTGAACCGCTGCTCCACCCAAAATCAAGTACAATACAGACCTCTTCCGCAAGCGATGAAGCCGTGTTCTTCCTAAGGCTTGCTCGAATCAAGATTTCTCCGCTGCCAGCAGCGGCTAAAGCCGGAACCATTGTCAGCGACTTGCGGTATGCCTGAAGGCATACCCTGATACGAAGCGTGAGTCCTCAGGTTTCTCCGCAGCTAGTGAAGCCGTGCCCCGCCCAAAACCATTTATGAAAACGGTTCTAGTCTGCGATCAAGGGCGCTGAAAATCGACTATTACAATCGTCTGGAAGGGCTGAGCCTTGCCGTCGCGGACGTAGGGGCGATAGCGCCACTGCTTTACGGCTTGGATAGCGGCGGTTGCCAGGGCAGCGTTGCCTTCGACCAGTCGCACGCCTTCCACTTTGCCGTTCTGATCCACGACCTCTTTGAGGACTACCGTTCCTTGGGCTTGCGCTTGACCCCGCGCTTCGACGGGAAAGTTGGGCTGAACGGTGTGAGCCAGCCGCCTCTCCGCGCCCTTGGAAGAGAGAATAATCGCGCTGTTTTCGCCGGGCAGTTGGGCGGCGGATAAGGGGGCGTCGTCGTCTTTCTTGCCGTCGGCGGGCTTGCCGACCTCAGGTTTGGCGACGACAGGTGCAGGTGTGGTGGTGGCCACAGAAGTTGGCGTCGCAACTTCCCTGCCTGAGGCCGCTACGGGCTGGACAGGAGTTGCAGCGGCTGAGGTTGCGGTTGAAGCTGCCGCGGAAGCGGGGCCCGATGATTGTCTCGGGGTGGGATCGGCGGCGGATTCCGGGGCTGGCGCAGAGCTTGCGGTTGCAACCTGCTGAACCGAAGGCTTCGCGGGATGCGGCGCCGGCGGCGGGCTCGGCCGTGGGCTCGCGATTCCAACCAGGGCCAGCACGCGGTCAATCTGCAGTCGAGCGAGCTGCGGTTGGGCGAGGGCTCGAAATCCGGGCTGAACCATCCACGCGGCATAGAAGGCAGCACCGGCGATAACGAGCACTAACAACGCGACCAGTGGACCGCGTCTTTTCTGCTGGGGTTGCTGGTAGGACGAAAAGACTGGGGCCGCAGATGCAGCCGTCTTTTGATCCGGTACTGCTTTGTCTGGTCTCCCCGAATTTTTCAGTTCCAATTCTTCCAGTTCCGCAAGCACTGGGTCGTCAGAAGGTTTTGCCGGGCGCGCGGGTTTTGAATCTGCCGCCACCGCTGGAGCCGACGAGGACTTTGGTAAAGATGGCGAGGGCGCCAAAGAAGGCGTGGACGGCGGATCCAACTTTGGAGCGGTTGGCGCGGTATCGATTTCGGCCACGGCGGAATGCATCTTCGGCATGTTGGCGGGCGCGGAAAGAGTCGCGGTTGGGGCAGAGGTTGGAGCAACGACTGGAACAGCGGTTGGAGCAGCGACTGGAGCGGGATCCGCAAAGCTTGTCAGTTCGGACGAAGCGGCGGCTGCCAGCGCGTGTTCTTCAGTAGTAGTCTTGACGGCGCTGGGCATGACGGCGCTGGGCATGACGGCGCTGGGCGCGACGGCGCTGGTCGGGACGGCGCTCGGCAGGGCCGGGCTCGCAGGCTGCGCGGGCGTAGTTTCGTTTGACGGAACGTCTTTGCTCATGCGGCTGACGGCGGTGCGGATGGTGCTCCTGGCCTGGTCTTTCGCGACCGGCTTGGTCAGAATCAACTCCGCACCCAGGCGAAAGGCCGTGGGCAGACCGGCGCGGCCATCGACGATGGCGATCGGGACCGGGTTGTTGCCGTTCTTGCCGCGACGGCAAACGTCAAAAATCAGCTTGGCGGCGGGCAGATTTTCGCAATCGACCAACACCAGGTCGAAGCTGTGCGAATTGAGTTTTTGGGCAGCGGACGCGCCGTCCAGGGGACGCTCGCAAGTTACCGACATCTCTTCCAGAACACCCGTAATTGCGCTGACCGCTTGGTCGTCGGGCGACAACAGCAGAGCTCGAGGCATAGCTCTTCCATGCTAGGAACCCGTATGGAAAGCCGCAAGTTACGTGGGTAAGGTGGACGCTCCCTATAGTTTCAGGGATTCTGCCGGTTCTTGCCGACCGCCGATTCCGGCTCCGGATAGACAATCGAGCCGCGAAACGCCGACTTATCAGCGGGCGCAAAATCGGGGAAGGGGAGCTTGTGCTGGTCGCGCCATTGCTGGACCTGCCGCTCGGCGGCGGCGGTTTTTTCTGGGTCGAGGCCGGAGTCGCGCGAGAAGGATACGGCGCGGGACGAGAGCGCGAAGCCGCTGCCCGATTTCTCGACGATCTCCATGATGCGCAGCCATACGTCTTCCGCGATCGCCGTGAATTCCGCCATATCGCGGGTGAGGATGTGGCTGAAGACCTCAAGGTTCAAGGTGCCTTTGTCTAAGCCGGCGAAGCGGATACGCGCGGATTCGCTTTCGATCTTGGGGTGCTCGTAGAACATGCGCCGGATTTCCGCGAGCAGGTAGCGCAATTGGTCGGCCGAGGTTTCGCCTCGGATCCCGAGGGTCGGATTGAACAGGAATTTGTCACGGCGGGTGAAGTTTTCCACGTTCATGGTAGCGAGGGAGCCATTGGGGATGGAAAGCTCGGTGCGCTCGAGGGTGCGAACGCGAGTGGAGCGCAAGCTGATGTCTTCGACGGTTCCGACGCGATCGCCGAAGCGGCAGAAGTCGCCGACGCGGATGACTTCGTCGGCGAGAACCGAAATCCCGCCGAAAAGATTCTCGAGTGTCTTTTGTGCGGCGAAGGCGATGGCAATGCCGCCAATGCCGAGGCCGGCGAGCATGGTGGTGAGGTTGAAGCCAACGATGGCGAGCGTGGCCAGCACAGCGACGATCGCCACCAGGGCGGTGATGAGCCGTTCGCCCAGCACCATGAGGGTTCCGGTGCCGGTGCGGCCCGCGCTGACGGCACGGGTGCGCAGGCGTTGCATCGTGAGGCTGGTCGAGCGCAGCAGAAACCAGAAGAAGCCGATGCTGATGAGAACGCCGACGACCCGGTAATAATAAAGACGCGGCAGCAGAGGCAGGCCGAGATAGGCGGCAATCGCGCGGTGAGCCAGCGCGCTGAAGGAGACCAGCAGCGGCTTGGACATGCGGCTGTAGGAGTGCAAGTTCGGGCGATTTCTGAACTTGAGCCAAAGCCGGCGTGGAATCGCCAGCAGCAGAACCACCGCCCAGCCGATGGCGATCGCCACGGGAATGGCGGCGAAAAGCCCCAGCCATTGCCAGAGCGGCATCCCCAGAAACACGTTTCGCACCAGGCTTGGCGGGAGTTTCGTTTCGACCTGGTGAGCCTCAAGGTCGTCATACAACTCGGGAACCTTGCTGAGCGTTTCGGAAGAGAAGACCCAGATTCTTCCTGCGCCTGGGTCGACGACTCGGACGAGAACAACCGGGATGTCAGCATCGCCCACGGAAAAAGTGCCGATGGTCTGCTGATCGGGAGTTCCGTACTCCGGATTGCCTTCGGGGCGGGTGCTGAGCCGCCGCACCGTGCCCACGAAGGCACGATCCATCAGCACCTTCAGCTTGTTCGCCAACGCGGGGCCTTGCGATTGCCGGTGGGCGGCGCTGATTTGCAGGTAATCGGCGGCGGCTTTGTAGTTTCCGTTTTGTGCGGCCTGCAGGAATCCCAGTACGGTCCCTGAAGGCGTGTCGCGTCCGAGGGAATCGGCGGAGGCTGGAGCCGGCGCTTGGGCCTGCGCCCCACCCTGCAGCAGGCTGGACACGGATTGAGCCACTGACGACTGGGCTCGCAGCCCTTGCAGAGAAACGGAAAAAACAAGAACCAACAGCGACAATCTTCTCATCGGTTTTCTGGTCGGCGTCCCGCAAGTTCGTGTATTAAAACAGTCTGTCATCCTGAGCGAAGCGAAGGACCTATGCAGTTGACCGCGCAAATGCATAGAACTGGTTTCGCAAATGCCTTTCAACCCGGAAGGCACATCCCTCAGGGGCTAAAGCCCGCGTGTTTATTGGCTCTGGGCGGCACGGCTGAAGCCGTGCCCTTCCCAAGGACCATTTATGAAACCAGCTCTAGGTCTTTCGCTTCGCTCAAAATGACAGCCCATACTATTTACTATTTCTTTGGGCGATAGATGTCGGTGGCTTGTCCGTAGAAAATTTCCGCCGATTCCATCATCGTCTCCGACAGGGTTGGGTGCGGATGGATGGTCATGCCCACATCGGCCGCCAGCGCGCACATTTCGATGGCCAGCACGCCTTCCGCAATCAACTCGCCCGCGCCCGCGCCCACGATGCCGACACCGAGCACGCGCTCCGTCTTCGGATCGATGAGCAGCTTGGTGAGGCCTTCCGGCCGGTCGAGCGTGATGGCGCGCCCCGACGCGGCCCAGGGGAATTTGGCGACGGTGATCTCGCGCCCTTGTTCCTTGGCCTGCGTTTCCGTCAGTCCAGCCCACGCAATTTCAGGGTCGGTGAACACGACCGCGGGAATCGCATTCGGCTCGAAGGCAACTTTGTGTCCGGCGATGGCTTCCGCGGCGGTGCGCCCCTCGTGCATCGCTTTGTGCGCCAGCATCGGCTCGCCGGCGACGTCGCCAATGGCGTAGATCGTCGATTCAGCAGTCTGGCGCTGCTCGTTGATTTCGATGAATCCCTTCTGGTTGACTTTGACTTTTGTTTTGTCGAGGCCGGGAATCTCGGAATTTGGCCGGCGTCCCACCGACATCAGCACGCGATCGAACACCTGTTCCTTTTCTTTTACGTTTGGACCGTCGAGCGTTACGCGAATGCCCGTCTTTTCGTCCTTGAGCGATTTGACCGTGGTATTCAGCAGGATGGCGGCGAAAAGTTTTTCCAGGCGCTTGTGCAGCGGCAGCACCAGGTCGCGGTCGGCTCCGGGGAGCAAGCCAGGCATCATTTCAACGCAGGTCACCTTGGTGCCGAGCGTGGCGTAGACCGAACCCAATTCCAATCCGATGTAGCCGCCGCCTATGACTAGCAGCGTTTCCGGAATGTCGGGCAGATCGAGAGCGCCGGTTGAATCCATGAGACGCGGGCTGTCGAGCTTGAGGCTGGGCACAACGGTGGGACGCGATCCGGTGGCGATGATGATGCGGTCGAACGTCAGGTTCTCCTCGCCGCCCGCCGCGGTCTTCGTTACTTTCAGCGTGGTGGAATTCACGAACGCCGCTTTGCCCTGAATAAGCTGCACCGCGTGCTGTTTGGATAACTGGCCGAGGCCACCGGTCAGCTTCTTGACGACTCCCTCTTTCCATCCGCGGAGCTTGTTGAGGTCAACTTTGGGCTCGCCGAATTCGATGCCCCAGTTCTTTGCCTGCTCGGCTTCTTCCAGCAGTTTGGCTACGTGTAGAAGGGCTTTCGACGGGATGCAGCCGCGATAGAGGCAGACGCCGCCGGGATTTACTTCCGGATCGATCAACGTAACTTTCATGCCCAAGTCGGCAGCCAAAAATGCGGCGGCATAGCCGCCGGGACCGCCGCCGATTACTGCCACGTGGAGATTCGAAGCATTCGTCATGGTGTTATCGATACCCTCAAATTCTAAATTCTGCTATCGACCGACTCGGGATGTTCGGGTCAACCCGCAATCCTACCTTCGCCCCGACCGGCAACCGGGCTGTAATCCTTTCGGTACGTGATTCGACTGATGAGAAAATGAAAAACATCCATTTCCGGCACTCGCCCGAATATCGCGTACCCTCAAATTCGTAACTGTAAAAAAGGACGAACCAGCCGTTCTGTCTTGCCATGAGCAGTTCGTAGCCTTCGACGGTGCCGAGCACTTGTGACCATTGAGAAGATCTCTGTCTAGTCAACCATTGCCGAAGCGACCAGAACAATTCTCCATAGCCGAGGGCATTTCTGACCGGGAGTGCTTCCATCACGATCCCTAGAAACTATCTATGAGCCAGCTTCTAACCTGAACTTACTGAAATCTGATTTTCATCCCTGCACCGACAGCAGGAACGGCTGCTCAAACGCTTCCGCGATCCAGCGCAGGAAGCGCGCGGCGTCGGCGCCATCGATCAACCGGTGATCGTACGAGAGTGAGAGGGGCAAGATCAAGCGCGGCTCGAATTTATCTTTATCCTGCACCCACTCCGGCTCCATGCGCGAACGCGAGAGGCCGAGAATCGCGACCTCGGGATGATTCACGATGGGAGAGAAGCCGGTGCCGCCGATTCCTCCTAGATTCGTGATGGTGAAGGTCCCGCCTTCCATCTCCTCGGGAGTCAGCTTGCGCTCACGAGCTTTTTTCGACAGCTGCGCCAGTTCCGCCGCCAGTTCGACGATATTTTTCTTGTCTACGTCGCGAATGACGGGCACCAGCAGTCCGCGGTCGGTGTCCACCGCGACGCCGATGTTGATGTACTGCTTGTAAATGATTTCTTCTTTCGCGATATCGATCGAGGCATTGAATTGGGGGAAGACCTTGAGGGCCGCCGAGGAGACTTTCAACGCGATCGCCGTGACCGTCATCTTGCCGCCCGCTTCAATGGCTCGCGGCGCGAAACGGGCGCGCAACTGCTCGAGTTCGGTGATGTCGGCGCGATCCTGCTGGGTGACGTGCGGAATTGTGTTCCATGCCTCGCGCAGGTGTTCGGCGGTCTTGCGCCGCACGCCGCGAATCGAAACCCGTTCCGTCTTGCCCCACTTGGCGAAGTCGGGCAGTTCGGGCTCGACGAAGGCTCCGCGTGGGGTTTGTGCTGCGGCCGCTGCTGCCAGCAGCGCGTTCTTAGCGTACAGCTTTACGTCGTCTTCACTGATGCGGCCGCCCGGACCGCTGCCTGGCACGCTGTGAATGTCCACGCCCACTTCGCGCGCCAGACGGCGCACGTGCGGCGCCGCCGGCACCGGATGGCGGTCTGTGCCGGCAACCTTTCCCAGTTGCACGGGCATGGTGAACTCGGGGACCGGGGCTGGCGGTTGATCGGGCGGCAGCGCTTGTTCTTCCGTCTTGCCCTCGGCCCGCATGGCCAACTGGAACGAGAGCCGCGCCGCCTGCTGTCCGGAGATGTGTTCGACCGGTTCGTGCCTGCGAACCGGTTCCACTTGAGCAGCAACGCCGCCCTCCAGCGTGAAGATGACCTCACCAACTTTGACCTTGTGACCCTCTTTGACCTTAATCTCGCGCACTACGCCGCTGACCGTGGACGGAACTTCGACCACGGCTTTGTCGGTTTCGAGTTCCATCACTGGCTGGCCTTCGGAAACGCTTTGGCCTGGCGAGATCATCAGCCGCACCAGATCGCCGGAATCGATGTTCTCCCCCAGTTCCGGCAGCTTGAATTCGCTGGCCGTGGCGGCGGAAGGCGCCGGAGCCGGTTGACGCTCTGGCTGCGGCGGCGCAATCGGCACGGGCGTTGCCGGGGTTGCGGGGACTGGATCAGCAGAGGCTTGGACTGCGGGTACCACAGCGGACTGCGGGGCCGTTCTCGCGGACGTCGCTCCGGCTCCAGTGCCGTTTTCCACGGTGAAGATGACCTGCCCCACGCGCAGCGTGTCGCCTTCTCTTACGCGGATTTCTCCGATGGTGCCGGTCACCGACGAGGGTACTTCCACAACCGCCTTGTCGGTCTCTAGCTCCATCACCGGTTCGCCCTCGGCGATGCTGACGCCGGGCTTGATCATCAAGCGGACCAGTTCGCCACTGTCGATGTTTTCGCCCAGCTCGGGCAGCTTAAATTCCGTTGGCATTCTCTCCTTGTTCAACTGGCTCGCTGGCCAAATCCACATTGTCATCCTGAGCGGAGCGAAGGACCTGCTGTCTCGCAGCGCTGGCAAAAAGCAGGTCCTTCGCTTCGCTCAGGATGACAAATCAAAGCGGATGACAAATCAAAACGGATGACAAATCAAAACGGACGACAATTCAAACTGTGACAACCGAACTTAGGCCGCACATGTCGAGGCGCACTTTAACTGCGGGCCGGGTTGCGCTTTTCCGGATCGATGCCGAGATCGCGGACGGCCTTCTCCAACAGCTTTGCGCTGACGCCTTCGGTGCTGTCTTTCTTCTCTCCCGACTTCTCGCCGGCCAGCGCATGCAGCGTAGCGAGGACGATGTGCTTGGCGTCCACTTCGAAAAAGTCTCGCAGGGATGCGCGGTTTTCGCTGCGCCCAAAGCCGTCGGTGCCGAGGGACAACAGCTTGCCTGGAATCCACTGCGCAATGCACTCCGGCAGAACCTTCATGTAATCCGATGCGGCGATGAACGGGCCGGATGCGCCCTTCAGGGCCTCGGTGACGTACGGCACCTTGGCTTTCTGGGTGGGATGCAGCATGTTCCAGCGCGCGCAGTCGTTCGCTTCGCGATAGAGTTCTTTGTAACTGGTCACGCTCCACACGTCTACCGCGACACCGTAATCTTTTTCCAGAATCGCCTGCGCCTTGAGCACCTCGAACATGATGGTGCCGCTGCCCAGCAACTGCGCCCGCAGCTTCGCATTCTTTTTTTCGGATGCCCGGTAGCGGTACAAGCCTTTCAGGATGCCCTCGCGAACGCCCGGCTGGCTGGGCATCTCGGGCATGGGCAGCGGTTCGTTGGTGACTGTCAAGTAATAGAAGATGGATTCGCCATCGACGTACATGCGCTTGATGCCGTCCTGAATGACGATGGCGATCTCATAGGCGAAGGCCGGATCATACGCCATCAGGTTCGGAACCGCGAGAGCCAGCACATGGCTGTGTCCATCCTGATGCTGCAGGCCTTCGCCGGCCAGCGTCGTTCTTCCCGCCGTGCCTCCGATGAGGAACCCGCGGCAGCGCATGTCGCCCGCGGCCCAGATCAGGTCGCCGATGCGCTGCAGTCCGAACATCGAGTAATAAATAAAGAAGGGAATCGTGTTGATGCCATGATTGGCATACGCGGTACCGGCGGCGATGAAGGAGCACATCGATCCCGCCTCGGTGATGCCCTCTTCCAGAATCTGTCCGTTCTTCGCCTCCTTGTAATAGAGGAGCGTCGCCATATCGACCGGCTCATAGAGCTGGCCGACGCTCGAATAGATACCAACCTGGCGGAAGAGCGCCTCCATGCCGAAGGTGCGAGCTTCGTCGGGAACCACGGGCACGATGAATTTTCCGACTTCAGGGTCGCGCAGCAGCTTCGAGAGCAGGCGCACGAAGACCATGGTGGTGGAAACTTCGCGGCCGTCAGTTCCTTTGTGGAACTCCTCAAAGACCGCTTCCGACACCGGCTTCAGGGGTGTGGCGCGCACTTTCCGCACCGGCATGTAGCCGCCCAGTTGTTTGCGGCGCTCCTGCATGTACTTGATTTCCGCGCTGTCGTCGGCGGGGCGATAGAAGGGCGCGTCGTGAAGTTCGGCGTCGGGAATCGGAATGCCGAAGCGCGAACGGAAGATTTGCAGCTCATCGTCATTCAGCTTCTTCTGCTGGTGCGTGATGTTCTTGCCTTCACCCGCTTCGCCGAGTCCATAGCCCTTGATGGTCTTGGCGAGAATGATGGTCGGCGATCCCTTGTGGTCCACCGCCGCTTTGTACGCGGCGTGCACTTTGATCGGGTCGTGACCTCCGAGCCTCATGCGGGCGAGTTGCTCGTCCGAAAGATGCTCGACCATCTTCAGCAGCCGGGGATCGGTACCGAAAAAATTCTGCCGGAAATAGGCGCCGCTCTCGACGAAATATTTCTGATACTGGCCGTCGGTGATCTCGCCCATTCGTCGCACGAGCAGGCCGTCGCGATCGGACTGAATGATCGGATCCCAATCGGTGCCCCAGATCAGTTTGATTACGTTCCAACCCGCGCCGCGGAAAATCGCTTCCAGTTCCTGGATGATCTTGCCATTACCGCGCACCGGCCCGTCTAAACGCTGGAGGTTGCAGTTGACCACGAAAATCAGGTTGTCGAGCCGCTCGCGCGAAGCCAGTGTGATCGAGCCGAGCGATTCCGGTTCGTCCATTTCGCCATCACCCAGGAACGCCCAGACCTTACCGCCGGTCGAAGTTTTCAGGCCGCGATTTTCGAGATACTTGATGAAGCGCGCGTGATAGATCGCCTGAATCGGGCCCAGTCCCATCGACACGGTCGGAAATTCCCAGAAGTCGGGCATGAGCCAGGGATGCGGATACGACGAGAGTCCGCCGCCTGGTTTCAACTCCCGGCGGAAGTTCTCTAACTTCTCTTTGGGAATGCGGCCTTCGAGGTAGGCACGGGCGTAAATTCCGGGTGCTGCGTGTCCCTGGAAATAGACGACATCGCGGTCGCCGGATTCCGTGGAGGCTTGAAAAAAATGATTGAACGCCACTTCGTAGAGCGTTGCTGCCGACGCGAACGTGGAAATGTGTCCGCCGATGCCTTCTTGAAGTTTGTTGGCGCGGACGACCATGGCCATGGCGTTCCAGCGCACCAGGCTCTTGATGCGGCGCTCCATTTCCTGACTGCCGGGAAACGGCGGCTGTTGCCGGGAAGGGATCGTATTCTGATAAGGAGTCGTCGCCGAGAACGGCAGATTGATCCCAGCCTCGCGGCGGGCATGCAGCGCCAGTTGCTGCAGGAGCCGGCCGGCGCGGTTTGGTCCGCCGTGCGACAGCACATAGTCGAGCGAGTCCAGCCACTCCCGCGTTTCCAATACTTCGATTCCGTTGGTCGGTTGCGTCTCAGCCACACTGCCCCCACGAGTAAAAATGCGATCTCTCATCATAAGCAATCGGTGGGAATTTTGCTGGGCAGCGGCAGAAAATCAGTCGTCGGTCGTTGGTCGCTAGTCGTTCGCAAGCGGGTTTTGCTGGCGGCTAACGACCGACGCCCGACGACTAACGGCAAACGACTGCTCCTACTCCAGCGTTACCGCTTTCACCAGGTTGCGTGGATGGTCTACATCGAGGCCGCGTTTGGCGGCGACATAATAGGCAAACAACTGTAGAGGAACAATCTCCAGAATCGGCGACAGCAGTTCCGGTACCGCGGGAATGAAGACGGTGTGATTCGCGATCTTCGGTACGATTGTGTCTCCTTCGGTGGCCAGCGCAATCACCGTCGCACCTTGTTTCTTGAACCCTTCCAGGTTACTTACGCTCTGCTGGTAACGCGCGACCGAGCCCGCGTCATGATTATTGCGGTCGCAGGTCGCGATCAGCACCAGCGGCAGACGGAAATCGATCATTGCGTTCGGCCCATGCTTGGCCTCTCCGGTGGGATAACCTTCGGCGTGAATGTAGGAAACTTCTTTCAGCTTGAGAGCTCCATCCATGGCGATGGGATAGTGGATGGCGCGGCCGAGAAACATGAAGTCGTCCACGCGATAGTAAAGCTCGGCCAGCTTCTCCACCTTGTCGGACGCCGCCAGAATCGTCTCCGTCTTCTGGGGCAGCGCAAGCAGTTCGCCGATGTAGCGCTGGGCCAGCGCTTTCGGAACCTTCTCTTTGATTTCGCCGAGGTACAACGCGAACAGAAATAAACACGCCATCTGCGCGGTGAATGCCTTGGTCGAGGCAATGCTGATCTCCGGACCGGCGTCGGTGTAGATGAAACCATCCGCCTCCCGGGCAATCGTCGAGCCTTCGACATTCGAAATCGCAATGGTGCGCGATCCTTTCTGGCGGGCTTCGCGCTGCGATGCGGTCGTGTCGGCGGTTTCTCCCGACTGAGTAATAAAGATGCTGAGTTCGCCCCGCCCAATCATCGGATTGCGGTATTCGAACTCGCTCGCGTAGTCCACGTCGACCGGCACGCCGGCCAGTTCCTGCATCATGTATTGGCCCGTCATTCCCGCATGACGGCTGGTTCCCGAAGCGACGATGTTGATCCGCCGCAGCGCGCGCAGTTCCTCGCGCGAGATATGGATCTCGTCCAGGCGGACCCGCCCGTCGGCCTGCGAGACGCGCGGTGCAATGGTTCGCCGCAAGGCGTCGGGCTGCTCAAAAATCTCTCGAATCAGATGATGCGGAAATTTACGCGTCTCGGCCACTGTTCTCCTTCGTCGTCTTCCTGTAGAGACGGGGCTTGCCCCGTCTCCCGCTGCATGCCAGAGCCTTGGCGGTGCAAGCGGAGACGCGGCAAGCCGCGTCTCTACAGGAGTCTAAAACGCCTACCGGGAGCATTCCGCGCCGCCGATAAAAGTTCGCAACACTTCGCCGGCGGGGCTCAGGACCACGAAGTCCGCGTCGGCTCCCACCGCGAGAACGCCCTTGTTCGCGATCCGCGCTACACGCGCCGGATTGCGGGTGGCCGCGGCCACGGACTGCGACAAATCCCATTCCGCGAAACGCGCCAGATTGCGGACGGCACGGTCCATGGTCAAAACGCTTCCCGCCAGCTTGCCGTCCGCCATGCACTTGCCGTCGCGAACGTCTACTTCGAACGATCCCAGGCGATAGCGGCCATCGGGCATGCCGGTCGCCGAAATGGCATCCGTGATGAGCACCGTTTGCTCCGGGCCCTTGGCACCGGCAACGAGCTTCACGACGGCGGGATGAAGATGAACGCCGTCGGCAATGATGTCCGCGCTCACGCGACCATCCGTAAGCACCGCACCCAAAATGCCCGGACTGCGATGGTCTAACGTGTTATGACTCAGCGGACGCATGGCATTGAAAGTATGCGTAGCGTGTCGCGCTCCCGCGGCGATTCCGCGCTCGGCAGCCTCGAAATCGGCGTCGGAATGTCCCAGGCTCACCGAAACGCCGCGCCGCGCGGCTTCGGCAATGACCTCGAGCGCGCCCTCCAATTCGGGAGCAATCGTCATCATGCGAATTCGTCCGCGCGCCGCTTGCCAGAACCGCTCAAAAGTCGCCAACGTCGGAGTCAGCAAGTTTTCCGGTGGGTGTACCCCGCGACGTATATGGCTGATGAATGGACCCTCAAGATGGATCCCTAGCGGGCGGGCGCGATTCCCGCGCTCAGCAGTTGTCAATTCGCATTTTTCGATCGCACTCGCCAGCCGTTCGAGGGCGCGCAAAATCGTATCCATTGGGGCGGTGACGGTAGTGGGGAAATAACTCGTGACCCCGTGCCGCGCCAGCAGTTGCTCGATGGCCGGCAGCGCCTCAGCGTCGTCGTCCATGACATCGAACCCCGCGCTGCCGTGAATGTGAAGATCAACGTAGCCCGGCGCCATCACGCCATCGCCGAAGTCGGACACAGAAACTCCGGCGGGAAGCTGGCGGCTGCTGCGGGAAGAAATTTCGAGGACGCGTCCTTCGTCGATGAGCACGAGAGGATGCTCGACGGCGCCGGTCGGAGTCAACAGCTTTCCAGCAGTAAGAGCCAGCATAGAAACGTTTTAATAGCGGCAATTCGCGGCTATGACCAAGATTGTAGCAGGACTCGCGGGCGCGGAATCAGCGTCGGCACCAGCGTCGGCACGAGACCGCACCGGGCAGCCCAACGGAGAAAATCACCAACCGCAGAATGCTATACTGTCTAGGTTCGAGACGCCACGCATTCCCGTGGCGGCTCAGTCGGGGAGTGGCTCAGCCTGGTAGAGCACCTGGTTCGGGACACTACGGAACACGGGGATCTCGAATCTAAACCATTGATTCGGCGTTGCTTCAGCACAGAGACCCCGAAGGAAAACCTAATCAGGCTAGTCCCATCACTTAGTCCCATCCTGTGGTACGCCGCACTGCGACTGCGAGGTCGTGTTTGGATGCCTTTCAGGAAGCCCATTCTGCACGGACTTGGCTCCCGGAGGGGTTCGGGGCGGCTCGCGTGTTTCACAGGTGCAGGCAGCCTTTGTGACCACCCCAGCGGCTGTGTACGGCACCTCCCGAGGTGAGGCAGAGACGAAGCCAAAGGGGCGACCCGGTCTAGTGGCGAGCTTGCAATAGAACCGACTCTCGGTGGTAGTCAAGAAACTGTTTTTGGCCCTGACTAAACGTTCCCACGTTGATGACTCGGTCCGTCGCCACTCCCATTCGGTTCAATGAGGGAGCATGGGCAACAGGTGAGACGATCACTAGCCCCGAATCTTCGAAGCTGATGAAACCGCGATCAAAGAGGTGGTCCATTGTCGGAGTCAACAGGAGTCCGTTTTCTCCGTTGAGCCGCTCCTCATTGCTTGAGTCCCGCCAGGGCTTGCAGTGGCTGGCTCGTAAATGGATCGGGTTCGTGACCCCGGTGATCCTGCATCGGTTCTCAACCTGCATGACCCGCTGCTTGAACAGGCCCTGCCCCCGCCGCGCCACGATGAGCGCTTCACGTTCGGTCTCCGGAAGCTGACGGTCAGATTCGATCTTGGACTCGATGTGATGCTCCCACATTTCTAGGTCGGCATTCTCGACCTGCATAGGTGTCTGGAGCGTCGATCCCGCGGCCAGGTCATTCATTAGTGCCGCCTCCTGCCCCATCAAGCCGATGAGTACCTCCGCAAAAGGCAGAGGTACCTCGGTCAAATAGACTGATTGAATTCCGTTCCCTGAGTCCTGCAATGGCGAATAGCGGGAAGGCAGCACGCGTCTCAGCACGTCGATGTGGTCCTTGGGGCGAATCTTGTTCAGAAGCGAAACGAAATTGACCCGCACCCGCCATCCGATTGCCTCCCAATTCAGGCCGACTCCTCCGAATTCGGCGGGCTTGGGACTCTCATAGCAATAGGATGCGACCGTCCCGATGGCGGCGATGCGAGTGTCCACGAAAGAGAAAACGAGGTCTCCAGGTGCCACCTCCCGCATGAATTCATAGAACGGGTTTCGCGCCCCATTGGCGTTGCGCTTCGGCGACCAGAGATACCCGCCTTCGATCTCGTGTCTATATGTCTGGTTCTGGTTTACCCACCAGTAGCGCACGTTGCTTCGCTCCGTCCGGGGTCCAAGAGAGGTAGGCATTGGCGGCCCGGACGGCCCGGATTTTATCACGGCGGGCGACGCGGGGGCGCGACCTACCAAAGTTCAGCTAGCCCGAGCCTTTGTATTTCAGCGTCTCGAACAGCGAGTCCAAAACTCTTACCGTTCCCATGCTCAATCGCGGCATCTACGGCTGATTGGAGCACCCTGATTCCAGCGTCTCCCGCGACTCGTGCGAGTCGAATCGCTGCTGCTCGCGCTATCATCCGATAGTCGTGCTGTGCCAATCTTTTCAAGATGTCGAGATCGTTTCTCCGAGCTGCTCCAATCATCGCATGAGCAACCAGTCGCAAGTAGAGGGTGCGGTTGTCCAGATGCTTCAAAGGCAACAAGTCCTTGCGAGAGAATTTCGACCTTCTGTTACGGGAGTCCTCCCAGAAACCCTTCTTTTTATGCACACGGAGAAGTTCGCCTGGCAAACGTCCACCTAATTCGGCCATTCGTTTCTCGACGATGCGCCCCATTTCTATCTGGAACCAATAGCGGATGTCATGGTCGGCTCGTGCTACTCGCCTGATCACTTTCAAAACGTCGCTCGAATTGCCAATCCGAATGAGAGCTAACGCGTAGTATTGCGCAGACGGCGTCAAACTAATCCTTTGAAACGAGTTGCGCAACAGAACGAGATCTCGTTTGGTGGCTATCCTCAAGAGAGCCATCGCCAGCGTCGAAGCCTTGTCCTCATACACTGCGCGCAGCCGGTATCCTCGGCCCCAATGCTCGGCTTCTTTCCTGTTCCAACCCACATAGGCTTCCAGTAACGAACGGACATCCTGACTACTTACGCTTTCGTCAACTGAGTTCATGAGCGTCGCGACTTTTGAGACGCCAAGCTTTGGCAGCCGCTTTAGTATCGGCTCCAGCCCCACATTCCGGCGGGTTTCTATACCCTTAGCAAATAGCCAGATACCAGCCCTCGGTCGAAATCTCTTGACCGCCGCGAGAGAAGCCCGCAATTCTGAGCGCGATTGAGATCTTGCGATCCGTTGTAAAAGCCCAAACTCTCTGATTGGTCGAGAAGCATTGGCCGATGAGTCGCTTGGAAACAGCGGGAGAGCATTGCAAAGGGCCAGTTGTTCGTAAGCTGTTCGAAAGAACTGACTCGAACTCCTAGAAAGCACAGCAATCCATTTTCGCTGCCTGTTTGACACCTTTTGAGTCACAGCCTCTAACGCGGCGTCACGCACCGTTCTATGCTTGCTTCGCAAAGCCCACTCAATTACCTTGTCGGGACACTCCAGTGGTGCCGATGAGAGCATCCTGGCCAGTTCCATGCCTAGCCGATACCGCCGGAAGAGAGTCCAATCCTTTTTCTGGAGCGGCGAGCCGCTTACCTTGCAACGCAGAAGCGCAAGCATAGCTCGATCTTCGGTTTCGATATCCTCCCCGCCTTCCTCCGCTCGGATCAGTTCGACAAGTCTTGATGGCGGGGCACCGCTGAGCGAGTACAGACCGGGACCGCCCTCCCCAGCCCACGATGCTAGGATCAACTTCAGTTCACCATCCGAGGGAAGAACTCGGCCTTTGTACTTAAACAGCATGAGCAATTCTTCAACACTCAATAGAGAACGGGTCGTAGTGAACGTTGCCGCCTTAGATGAGAGCAACTCCCTGAGTCGTTTGAATTCCTGCTCTTCTGAATCCACCAACTTCGCGGAGATCTCACGAGCGAGGAAGTCATGTGCAACTTCATATAGGTTGGTCACATGCCGGACGAGTCGCAGGTCAATCAGCTTTTCAAGAACTACTTCGCATTCTTTTTGCACAAGGCCCATGTCTGTGGCGATCTCAGCCAGTGACTTCTGCGCTTTGACTCCGTAACTGCGAACTAGGGATACAAGCGCGGACTTGAGGTAACCCTTCGTATCGTGCGCGAATGCCAGCTGACGTTTAAGATACCCAGCGGTTACCCCTTCCATTGCACCGGAGGTGACGTAGTCTTCGAACCGGTACGTACCCGACCTGCTTCTCGTTTTTCGCCAGATATGGTCAATGAACATCTGAACATAAGGCGGATAAACCGCATCTTCACCGTGTGTCGCGCTGAAGGATTGGAGGTCCTTTCTGATTTGGGCCTTCTCGGTCTCCGAAAGTTCCAACTTGATCCGAAGATCCCTACAGGCGCTCTCGATGCTTTTCCATGCTTCGTCGGCGCTGATTCCGGCTACGTAAACCCTCGCGAGTCCCTCTGGGGAACCGCTGATCAATTGCCAGAATCTCCCAAGCCGTGCCTCCAGGTCCGCCCTGTAGCTAACCAGCACGCGGATTCGCCCATCACCCAAGTAGCGAATAGTTCGGAGATCCCCGACAAGGCCTTCCGCCTCTTCTTCCTCCCTGGCCGTCAAAATGTCCTCGAATTGATCAATGATCAAAAGAAGCCGTTGCGGTGCGACTGCAGCAGCGGCCTGCTCTACGGGGGTAAGCAGCGCCCCCCGATAAGAATGGGGCCCTTCGAAAACGGAAGCGAGTAGTCCCGATACAACGTCGCTTCGAGGAAGGCCCAACGGGCGCGTGTAAACCGGGAACCAATTAGCACCAATGGCGGTTGGTAAAAGACCTGCATGAATGAGGGAAGTTTTCCCAGATCCCGAGTTCCCCAAGAGCAGTGTGATTTGATTGGCGTCTATTCTTCCAAGAAGCTCTCTTATCTTTTCGTCGCGACCGTACAAGTGCCTTCGGTCAGCACTTGTAAGGAACTCCATCCCGATTGGGCGTTGAAGCCTTCTGTCGCCCGGCAGCGCCAGTTGTCGAGGTCGAAAAGAAGGCGGAGTCAGTCGGTTACGAATCTTGGCAAGCACATCTCGAATCACGAAGAATGGCAGGTCCTCAGGGTCACGAAACGGCGTGTACGTGTGTTGACGAGCATGCTCCTTTAAGGCTGATAAGCGACTGACGGCTGCTGCATCCTTCTCACACAAACGCGTTGGCCAAGCAGCATCATCAGCTAACCAATAAAGCAAGATTCCCGCGAGGTTCCCCGCACTGAGACTCCTCTCAGCCTCGTCAAGTTCAAGCTCTGTGATGGACTTTCCAGTTGTGCTGTCAACAGTTCCGTATCGGCGTGCGTATATTCCAACAAAAACATCACTCTCACGCACTCTTCTGACAGATGAAATTTCGGGCGGAGCTTCGTCGCTGCCAAAGGTTTCCATTATCAGCAGGCGCGCTCCGAAAACATCACGGAGTCGAGTCGCGACTTCTTCCCTCAACTCTCTTAGATCGATGAAGGTTGAACTGATGAATATGCGAACGTCGGTGGAAAGTTCCGACATTTCAACTCCTAACCTGCTTCTGAAGCTTCAAGTTCTGCGACCAGCAACATTCGGTCAATGCGGCAAACAGATTATAGGCCGCCAGTGTGATTGCGCTCGTGAGTCTGCACCCGCTGCCAAGGCCGCCTCTACATCAATTCGCGGGTGCTGCGAATCGCCTGTTCAGGATTGGCCACCGGCCAAATCGCTAAACAACAATAATTAAGGAGGAATGCACAGGAAACGATTTCAGTTCCGGGACTTGAACTCGGCGGCCTTCTTGTGCTCCCGGACGTTGTCGTAGCTCACGGCCAGTTGCGACCCGAGCTTCACCTTGCCGCCGTAGTCGTTCACGGGCTCGTTGTCCAGCGTGCCCCAGACCAGCCACTTCTTGTCGTCAGTGCGATCGACGATCATCCACATCCGCTCGCCGACCCCTGTGGTCTCGTCGGGGAACTCAACCTTGACGTAGTCCCCCCGCTCGTAAGCAGGCTGGCATTGTCCCTCTGAATGACTTAGCCCTACGATTCGAAGCTTCTCCAGCAGTCTGACCATGGCCAGCGTGTCCTGCCCGCAATAGTCCAGCAGCGCCTTCCTGATCCTGTCCCGCTCAGTCTGGTCCAGGCCGCCCCGTATGAGCGACTCCCAAGCCAGCCCCGCGTCCGTGCCGTCGGCGATCTCCATGCCTTCGTAGGTCATATCGGGCACCAGCGCAGGCAGCACGTACTTCAGCGAGAACGATCCGGAAAAACCCGGGTGGTAGACGTGGTTGCGGATCACGGGCAGCAAGTCCCACAGACGCCCCTGGATTCTCTTGATGCGCCCCGCGAACTCGGGCAGCCAAGCCGCGAGGTCCGAAAGCCGCTGCGACTCGAAGCCGCTGTACACCAGGATGCTTCCGCTCTTGCCGAGGACAGGGCACAGCGAAGCGATGAACTCGCGCCGGGGATCGGTCGTATCGGTGGCGAGGAACTCATGGTGCTCGGGTTCCGCTCCGGGCTCCCTCAGCACGTGAACCGACCACTGAAACGGAATCTGGTCGTAGGGCCTCATGCCCGGAAACCGAGGGATCGCCGGGTTGACGGTCTCGAAATCCATAAAGAAGAGCGGGTACTTCAGCGCCCCCAACTCCTTCCTTAGTTCTGTGCTGAACCAGGGCTCGCCAGTTTGCACGCAAGTGCACGCACGCCGCTGGCGCTCGTTCAGCGGGAAGTCGTCCGGGATGTCGCGGATGGATTTGACGCCCATCTCCACCAGTTCCTCGACGGCGCTCGCCGGGATTCGCGGCAGGTAGCCGACGTGGTCGGCCGGGCGCGGCGGATTGCAACGGTCGAAGAACTCGCAGGTGACGGGTTCCGTGCAATGGCTTCCCGGAGGGAGGTCCGGTGCCTTCGGCATGTTGAGGACGGTGAACTCCGCATGCAGCTGGAAAGTTAGCTTGGGGTCAAGCCTCGTGATTCGGCGCGTCAGGTTCCTGATCTTGAAGAACTGGCGGGGATCAATTGTGCCGCCCCTGAAAACGTACTTCCGGTTGACGTGCATCAGGCAGGCCGACGCCAAGTCGAGCCCGGACCGGGAGACGACGCGGGCTTGGATTGCCACGTCGTCCAGATGGTGCTCCTTGAGGTCGGTTGTCGACTTGACCTCCAGCAGACGCCATCGGCCGTCCCTGCGGCGCTGCAAGACATCCACCCGCACGAGCACGCCGCCGTTCTCGAACGTGCCCTCGAAGATGGCGGGGACGCCGGGGTTCGCGATCAGCTCTCGCGTGGCGCGGATCGCCTCGTCCAGCCCTCTAGAGCCGTCAACTCCAACTCCACCCGGGAAAAGCTGGCGGGCGAGCAGCCCGACCTCGCGTCCCTGCTCAAAGATGGCTTCGCCGGCAGCGTCCGGTGCTGCCGCTAATTCCGGCT
>Ga0209517_10001777_pt1 | contig 31663 bp, 22 predicted proteins | sample PeaSoiMetSII2010_FD_187695 | JGI IMG/M metagenome (GOLD analysis project Ga0209517, IMG submission 187695) | Peat soil microbial communities from Weissenstadt, Germany - SII-2010 (SPAdes) (version 2) | ecosystem: Environmental > Terrestrial > Soil > Wetlands > Peat | place: Germany... | reverse complement strand
TTTGGTCGCCTCCTCGATCGGCAGCGCATCCATGTCGGCGCGAAGTCCGATCGACCTGATATCGCCCTTGCCAGCCGGCTTGCGTCCCTTGATGACACCGACGACGCCGGTACGGCCAAGACCGGTAGCCACCTCGTCGCAACCGAACTCCCGAAGCCGCTCGGCCACGAACGCGGCGGTGCGGTGGACGTCGTAGCCCAATTCAGGGTTTTCATGGATATCCCGGCGCCAGGCCTGAATATCGGGTTGTAGATCGGCGACACGATTGACGATGGGCATGGGGAAGCTCGGTCCAAATTTCTGGCAGTGATCCTGTTTAGCACGCTGGCCACCATCCGCCCAATACTCCCCGGGGGAGACCTCATACTCCTTAAGCATTGACAAAAGCGGCCATGGCCAGTCCAGACTGAATGAAAAATCACAGTGACCCCGCCCGGTATGGAACCAGGCAAGATGGCCACCGGACAGGCGGAAATCGAGAAATGGCGAAGCGGCTTGAAGGTGATTTCGACTATATCGTCGTCGGCGCGGGAACCGCCGGTTGCATCGTCGCCAACCGCCTGTCCGCTGATCCCGCCAACCGGGTACTGATCCTGGAGGCCGGCGGCAGCGACAACTGGATCTGGTTTCATATCCCGGTCGGCTATCTCTTCGCCATCGGCAACCCGCGTTCGGACTGGATGTTTCGGACCGAATCCGAAGCCGGCCTCAATGGCCGCTCGCTGGCCTATCCGCGCGGCAAGGTGATCGGCGGTTCGTCGGCCATCAACGCCATGATCTCGATGCGCGGACAGGCCGCCGACTACGACCATTGGCGCCAGCTGGGGCTGACCGGATGGGGCTACGACGACGTGCTGCCCGCGTTCCGCAGGCTTGAAGATCACTTTCTGGGTGAGAGCGAGCATCACGGCACCGGGGGTGGCTGGCGCATCGAAGCGCCGCGCCTGTCATGGGCCATTCTGGACGCGGTCGGCGAAGCGGCCGAGCAAATGGGAATCCGGAAAATTGCGGATTTCAACACCGGCGACAATGAGGGTGTCGGCTATTTCCACGTCAACCAGAAACGCGGACGCCGCTGGTCCTCGGCGCGCGGCTTTCTCAAGCCCGCCTTGAAGCGCAGCAATCTGCGCCTTGAAAAGCAGGTGCTGGTCGACCGCCTGATCATCGAGAACGGCCGGGCGGCCGGCGTGCGCTTCGAACGAGGCGGTGAGGTCATCGAAGCCCGCGCCAGAGGCGAAGTGATCCTGTGCGCGGGCTCGATCGGCTCGACCCAGGTTTTGCATCGCTCGGGGATCGGACCGGCGGACTGGCTGACGCCGCTCGGGATCGAGACGGTGCTTGACCGGCAAGGCGTCGGGCGAAACCTGCAGGACCATCTGCAACAACGCGCGATTTACAAGGTCCATGGCGTGCGCACGCTCAACGAGACTTATTATTCGCTGGTGCGGCGCGGCCTGATGGGTCTCGATTATGTCTTCCGCCGCCGTGGCCCGCTGACCATGGCGCCATCGCAGCTTGGCATTTTCACGCGATCGGATCCGCATCGCGAGCGCGCCAACATCCAGTTCCACGTGCAGCCGCTGTCGCTCGACAAATTCGGTGACCCCCTGCACCCGTTCCCCGCGATCACCGTCAGCGCCTGCAATTTGCAGCCGACCTCGCGCGGCACCGTCCGCATTCGCGTCGCGCGGCCGGATCAGGCGCCTTCGATCGCGCCAAACTATCTGTCGACGCCCGAAGATCGTCAGGTCGCCGCCGATGCCATCCGCGCCACGCGGCGCCTCATGAAGCAGCCTGCGCTGGCGCGGTTTTCGCCTTCGGAATTTCTGCCGGGTCCCTCGGTCGGCGATGATGATGCATCGCTGGCAAAAGCCGCCGGCGACATTGGCACCACGATTTTCCACCCCGTGGGAACCGCGAAGATGGGGGTTGCGAGCGACCCCATGGCCGTCGTCGACGAACGCTTACGCTTTCGCGGGATTGCGGGCCTGCGCGTGGCCGATGCCTCCGTCATGCCGACGATCACCTCGGGAAACACCAACACCCCGACCGCGATGATTGCCGAGAAGGGTGCAGCTATGACGCTCGAGGATTCGCGCCGATCCTGATCGCGCGCAAAGGCGCATGCCGCGAATGACTGAATCGGAAATTACTGCGAGAAGGCCGAACGCTAGGCGGATCTGCGCACGGCGTTATCGACCAGCGTCTTGCCCAGCGACCAGATCGCGCCGGGAACCTTGTGGCTGGAAGCGATCACGGAATCGAACGACGTCACAATCCAGTTGCAGTCCTCTTCGGTAATGGTCAGCGGCGGCAACAGCTTGATGGTGTGACTGCCGTGGCCGGAGACCTGGGTCAGGATCTTGTGATCCTTGAACAGCGGCACCGTAATGAGCTGGCAGAACAAGCCCTTGTTGGCGGTTTCGAGGACATTCCATGAAGCTTTCAGCCGCAACGATTTTGGCGAACCAAACTCCAGACCGATCATGAGCCCCTTGCCGCGAACGTCTTTCAAAAGCTCATAGCCCGGAACCATCCGGTTCAGGGCGAGCCGAAGTTCGGCGCCGCGCTTGGCAGCCGCCTCGATCAGTTTCTCCGACTTGAGAACCTCAAGCGTTGCAATTCCGGCCGCCATGGCGAGATCGTTTTTCGCAAACGTCGATCCGTGCACGACCGCGCGGTCCATTTGATTGAAGATCTTGTCAAAGATGCTCTTGCGCGTGAGCAAGGCGCCGACCGGCACGTGACCGCCCGATAGCGCCTTGGAGAGCAGAACGATATCGGGTTCGACATTCCAGTGCTCGACCGCGAGGAACCGCCCGGTTCGCCCCATCCCGGTCTGGATCTCGTCCGCCACCATCAGGGTGCCGTATTTGCGGCAGAGCGCCGCCGCTCCGGGGAGATATTCGTCCGTGGGCATGTTGACGCCCTTGCCCTGGATCGGCTCGACAAGGAAGGCGGCGACTTCGCGCGAGGACAATGCCTGCTCGAGCGCAGCGAGGTCGTTGAAGGGCACAGAAGTGCATCCCGGCAGCAGCGGCTGGAATCCGCCGCGGAAATTGGGATCGTCCGTCAGCGAAAGCGCGCCATAGGTCAGACCGTGGTAGGCATGTGCGCAGTGGACAATACCGGGCCGGCCGGTTGCGCCACGCGCAAACTTGATCGCAGCTTCGACACATTCAGCGCCCGAATTGGCGAAAAACAGCTTGTCCAGATATGGCACATATTTGAGCAGGCGCTCGGCGAGCACGCCGGCCAGCGTCGAAACATCGAGTTGCACGAGATTGGGCAAATCGCTGTCGAGGACGCTCTTTAACGCCTGCCGAAGGGCCGGATGGTTCCGTCCAATCGCAAAAACGCCAAAACCGCTAAGTAAATCGAGATAGCGAACCCCATCGCGGTCGAACAGGTACTGACCTTGGCCCTTCTGAAAGCCGACATCATAGCCAATCGTCTTCAGGACACGTACGAGCTGTTCGTTCAAATGGCGCGAGTGCATGGAACTACGCTGCGACTGGCGGTCCACAAACATCTCGGATACGTCTAGATTTGAATACAGCATCAGCTACATACTTCGATTGTTGGCCGTTCCGTCAACTGAAAACGCCAAATGCGGCGTTTTGCCCCCCTCCGGACCATCTATTCAAGCACAGGTTCTAGCCATGTTGCACTGCCCACGGACCATCATGCGAAAAGTAATAATTTCCGGGATATTTTTGTCGGCCGGTATCGCACCGGCGCTGGCGGCGGACCCGACCGGCGATTGGCGGGTGGCGGAGGGCGTCGCCAACATCCGGGTCGCCGAATGCAACGGCAGCATGTGGGGCGTGCTGTCATGGGAAAAGACCCCGGGACAAGACATCAACAATCCCGATGTCTCAAAAAAGAACAGACCTACCCTGGGTATGCCTGTCCTGCTCGATATGAAAAAGAAACCTGGCGTCGATCAGTGGGAGGGCGAGGTCTACAACTCCAGGGACGGGAAAATCTACAGTTCGACGATCAAGCCCGTCGGCACCGATCAGCTTGAAATTCAGGGCTGCTTACTCGGCTTTCTCTGCGGCGGGGAAACCTGGACCCGCGTCGCAGGCCCGATTCCCTCAAGTCCGTCAAACAGCATGGCCAAGGGGGCGCCCAAGGCACCAAGCGCGCCCAAGACCACGGGGTCGCTGAACCCGGCTCCAAAAGCGTCGGGTCAGAAGCAGGCTACGGCCACGGCCGACCCGGTCGGCGATATCTGTCTACTCCCCGACATCGCGCGGTTTGCCCATTAGCGCAGGCTGAAACAGCAACACCGCCGCAAGCGTGGTGACAAGCGAGAGCGCCAGAAGCCTGCCCATGCTCGCCGTACCCGGATGGCTTGACAGCCACAGGCTGCCGAACGCCGTCGCGGTCGTCATGGCGCTGAAAAAAATTGCTCGCGTCAGGCTCGACTGCAACAGGTTGGTTTTGCCGGCGCGCCACGCCGTGACGTAGTAGATCTTGAATGCGACGCCGACGCCGAGCAGCAACGGCAGCGCGACGATATTGGCGAAGTTGAGCGGCAGCCCGATCAGAACGCAGATTTCCATCGTCACGGCGCCCGCCACCAGCAATGGGACCAGCGTCAACAGCACGTCGGTGACGCGCCGCAAGGTTAGCCAGAGCAGAAAACTGATCACCGCCAGCGCCCAAAGACCGGCATGGATGAAGGCCTTCACCACCGTGTCGCCGGACTTGAGAATGGATACCGGCCCGCCGATCGCGGTCGGCTCGGCCTGAAGAACGGCGCCGGCAAACTTGCGCAGTGTGTCGTTGTCGTTGGGATCGCCGCGCGGCTGGGCCTCGACGCGCATCAGGCCGTCCTTGGTTTTCCAGCCTCTCACCAGATCGGACGGCAACGTCTTCAAACTTACCGGCTTGGCCTGCAGCGCGTTCTTCAGTTGATCGAGCACCGCCTTCAACGGGGCGACGAAGATGGTTTGAATCTTGTCTCGGGTGGCCTCATTCGAATCAGCGAGCCTCGACAAGGCATCGGCAAGCCTTCGCGCCGCCACCGCCCCTGGCCCCTTCGCGTCGCCGGCGTTCTTGCGCAGGCTTTCCACCGTTCCCTTCAAGGCATCGACATTTTCCGCGTCTGACGGCGGCTCATCGACCGACTCCGGGTTGAGCGCGGGATTGAGAACCCTGGCGCCCTGGGCAATGAGCTTCAGCTTCTCCGGCTGGTCTTCAGGCACAAAACTGTCCAGCGAAATCACGCGGAGAACTTCCGGCAGCTTGGAAAGCCGCTCTTCAATCTTCTTCGCATCGGCTTCCGAACGCGTCATCACATTGATGGCGTTGGCGCCGGTGTTCGGATCCCTTCTCAAATCCAGAAAGGTGGCGATCGATTCGACGTTGGGATTGCGCAGGTTGATCGGGTTGAAATCGAATCGGAGAAAATACAGCAGCGGCAGGCCGGCGACCGCGATCAGCAGGGTGCCGACGACGATGATGACGCGATGCTTTTCGAGGAAATGATCCACCGGCGCCAGGAATGCGTAACCAAGGGGCTCCTTTTCTCCCGGGGGATTAAGCAGGCTGAGCAGCGACGGCAGCACGGTGATGCTGGAGAAAAACGCCACCAGCATGCCGACGCCGGCGATCTTGCCGAGTTCCGAAACGCCTTTGTAGTCGGTCGGCAGGAACGAGAGGAATCCCGACGCGGTCGCCATCGCGGCGAGTGAGAGCGGGATTGCGGAATATTCAGCCGCCTTTTCCAGCGCCGTTTGCAGATCGTTGCTCTTGAACCGCTCCGAGCGGTAGCGGACGCTGAATTGAATACCGAAATCGACGCCCAATCCGACGAACAGGACGGCGAACGCAATCGAAAGCAGGTTCAGCGAGCCCACCATCCACAGCCCGACCGCCGTGGTGATCGAAAGACCGATGAAGAGATTGGCAAAGACCGCCGAGATGATCTTCACCGAACGCAATGCCATCCACAGGATTAACAGCACGACCAATACTGTGCCGATCCCGTTGACGATGGCGCCGTCCGCAACGGTCGCGAATTCCTCGTTGGCGATCGGGACCGGCCCGGTCAGCCTGACCCGCGCGCCATAGTCGCGCGCGAGGTTAAGATCGCTGGCGGCTTGCCTGATCGCGTCAGTTGCCGCTTTGCCGGGCTCCAGCGCATTGAAGTCCAGGATCGGCTTCAATTCGATGAAGGCCCGCCGGTCGGTGTCTGTCAGAGGCTTTTCGCTGGTGAGTTCGCGCCACGAGAACGTCGCGGTGCCCTTGTTCAGCACGTCCTCGACCGTCTGGGCGATCAGGTTGAATGGCCGCTCGGTGCTATCAAGCTTGACCTGGCCGCGCCTGATGCCGGCCAATCCGGTTTCCAGAGCCCCGGTCAGGCCGCGGATGCTGGGATCGCCCGCCAGGATTTCGATCAGGGGGGCTGCGGATTCAAACTGGCTGGTGAACCGGGCAACCTGGGCTACGGGCAGGAACAACAGCCCGTTCTTCTCAAAGAACTCCCCCGAGCCAAGCTGCTCAATCGATTCGAAGTGTATGGTGTCGCCGGCCAATTTCTGGTGGAGCGCGGCACTGGCGGAGCTCGTGAGTTCGGGCGTCGGCGCTTCCACCACGGCCAGGATCGTTCTATCCCGGTCGAAAGCATCGTCGAATTGAATGTCGCGCTTGCGCCAATCAAGCTCAGGCGAAATCAACGTGTTGATATCAGTGTTAATTTCAAAATGCCGGGCCGTGTAGAAGCCCGCTGCGATCGCAAAGACGAGCGCGATCAGGACAGTCGTGGCGGCGAACCGAGTGCAGGCTTTGACAATCGAAACAACAATCCTTGTCAGCACTTCTTTTCTTTCTAATGTTAACAGCCTGCCGGAAACGCCCGCTGTCTAGCGGAGTTCCGCCGGCCAATCTAATGCTGTTTTTGGGCTTTTTTCCTCAGGGAGCACGCAAAAATAGCTCAAAAGGCGCCGAATTCATGCCAAGCTATGTCGCAGATTGGTCGCCCAATGTAAGTAACAAGTGAGGGGGGAGGGTTCACGGCCGGGGATTTGTGGGCTACTGTACTATACTACCGAAATTCACACCTAGGGCTGATCGACACCTGCGCCCAGGGTTTGCGATCTGCCTTTTCTACCCGATCTTTTTTTGACACAAAGCTCTGCGCCTCCATGGCCACGGAGGTTGGTGCGGATATTGCAGATATCTGCGGATATCGCAGATATCCAAGCCAGACGGAGACACGAATGAGAATGGTGCAACTTGCGTAACGGGCGTCCCATGGAAGTATATCTTGCGCAACCCCGCGGGTTTTGCGCCGGCGTCGTGCGTGCCATCGAGATCGTCGAGCGCGCGCTCGAAAAATATGGCCCGCCGGTCTATGTGCGACACGAGATCGTCCACAATAAATACGTGGTCGAGAGCCTGAAGAACAAAGGCGCGATCTTCGTGGAGGATCTCTCGGAAGTGCCGCCCCATGCGGTCACCGTCTTCAGCGCCCACGGCGTGGCGCGGAGCGTGGAGGAAGAAGCGGCGGCGCGCGGCCTGCCCGTCCTCAATGCGACCTGCCCGCTGGTGACCAAGGTACACAACCAAGGCAAGCGCTACATGTCCAAGGGCCGGGCGCTCATCCTGATCGGCCATGCCGGCCATCCCGAGGTCGAGGGAACCATGGGGCAGGTTCCGGGCCCCGTGCTGCTGGTCCAGAACGTCGACGACGTCGCTGCCCTGACCCTGCCAGCCGACACGCCGGTGGCCTACATCACCCAGACCACGCTCAGCGTGGACGACACCAAGGACATCATTGCAGCCCTCCAGCAGCGATTTACAGACATTCAAGGCCCTGACATCCGGGATATCTGCTATGCGACACAGAACCGCCAATCTGCGGTAAGGGACCTCAGCAAGCTCGTGGACGTTATCCTGGTGGTGGGGGCCGACAACAGTTCCAATTCGAACAGGTTGCGCGAAATCGGCACCGAAGTCGGCGTTGCGAGTTATCTGATCGCCGACGGCAGCGAATTGAACCCGGAATGGATAAAGGACGCCAAGGCCGTCGGCATCACGGCGGGTGCCTCGGCTCCTGAAGTACTGGTTGACGACGTGATCGAGGCCTTGAGACGGATTGGACCGGTCGCGGTGTCGGTGCTTCCGGGCCGCGAGGAAAATATCGAATTTCGGCTTCCGGCTGAACTGGCCGCAGGCTGATCAACCCCACTATTTGAGTCCAGAAAGAAACTTGTAATGGCAATACCGTTCTTCAAGGAAATGCGCATCGGCGGCTATCTGCTGAAGCAGAAACTGCTTGGCCGGAAGCGTTTTCCACTGGTGCTGATGCTCGAGCCGTTGTTTCGCTGCAACCTCGCTTGCGTCGGCTGCGGCAAGATCGACTATCCTGACGCGATCCTCAATCGCCGCATGTCGGCGCAGGAATGCTGGGATGCCGCCGACGAATGCGGAGCGCCGATGGTGGCGATCCCCGGCGGCGAGCCGCTGATCCACAAGGAAATCGGCGAGATCGTTCGCGGCCTTGTGGCGCGCAAGAAATTCGTGTCGCTTTGCACCAACGCGCTGCTGCTGGAGAAGAAGCTTCATCTGTTCGAGCCGTCGCCGTACCTGTTTTTCTCGGTGCATCTCGACGGCCTCAAGGACCACCACGACAAAGCAGTTTCGCAGGAGGGCGTGTTCGATCGCGCGGTTTCGGCGATCAAGGCCGCCAAGGCGAAAGGCTTTACCGTCAACGTCAATGCCACGATCTTCGACGGGCATTCCGCGCAGGATATCGCCAAGTTCCTCGACTTCACGACCGAACTCGGCGTAGGCGTTTCGATGTCGCCGGGCTACGCCTATGAACGGGCGCCCGACCAGGACCACTTCCTCAACCGCTCCAAGACCAAGAAGCTGTTCCGAAACGTGTTCGCGCTCGGCAAGGGCAAGAAGTGGAACTTCATGCATTCCGGCCTGTTCCTGGATTTCCTAGCCGGCAATCAGGACTACGAGTGCACGCCATGGGGTATGCCGGCGCGCAACATTTTCGGCTGGCAGAAGCCCTGCTATCTGCTTGGTGAGGGTTACGCAAAAACCTTCAAGGAGTTGATGGAAACGACGGACTGGGAGACCTACGGCACCGGCAAGTACGAAAAGTGCGCCGACTGCATGGCCCATTGCGGCTACGAGCCGACCGCGGCAAATGCCGCGTTCAGCAATCCGCTCAAGGCGCTGTGGGTGGGGCTGCGAGGCGTGCGCACGACGGGTCCGATGGCGCCGGAAATCGACCTCAGCAAGCAGCGGCCGGCGCAGTATATCTTCTCAGAGCAGGTTCAGAAGAAACTGTCAGATATCCGCCGTGACGAGGCTCTCGCCGCCCAGCAAAAAGCCTCGACAGCCGCGTAGGCTACGCAGCGCGCGATTGAAATCGATTCCGGTCGAGACCAGGTCGCGCAGCGTCATTGGATTGCGCGCGAGCCCGTGCAGCACCTTGCGCATGTCGATGTCGCCGTTCGGCTTGATCGCGGCCATGGCGAGTGGCGGCAAGGCCCGGCTGGCGGGGTCGCTGATCACACGCAAGGCGGCGAACGGCAGTCCTGCCTTGGCGGCGTAGTCGGCCGCGATATGGCTTTCCATATCGACGGCGGCGGCCCCGGTTTCCGAGTGCAACGCCGCCTTGACGTGCCGGGCGACGACCACCTGCTCAGCGCCCGCGAGGCGTCCCCTGACGATGCGCCGGCGCCCGAGCCCGACGCTGGCGATGAGATCTTCTTTCAAGGGCAACCCGGCCAGCCAACGGTCATCTCCGGCCAGCACCTCGGTTGCCACCACGACGTCGCCCGATTTCAACGCAGGATCGAGGCCTCCGGCAACGCCGAAGCTGATGACGCCCCTGATCGTCGTAGGGTCAAATACCGTCAGCAGCGCACGCAATTGCTGCGGATCGCTACTGCTGCAGATGACGGTCATGCCGGGCCCGGCCGCGATGCGGGCCTCCTGCACAAGTCCAGTCACAATCAGCACCGGCCGCGGATCAATTCTGCCCGTGGACGCGCCGTCCCCCGCCCCCAATCTCACATTCCGACCCCTACCACCCTGCTGTTGGTTGTCCTCAAATTCCGATACCGCGCCAACGCCCAGAGCGGAAAGAACCTCGGATACCCATGATAGCGCAGATAAAATACCCGAGGAAAGCCCGTTGCTGTATAGTGCTGCTCGTCCCACAGTCCTTTTTGGGTCTGTGTGGCCATTAGGTACTCCACGCCACGGGCAACGGCCGGATGCCCAACCTCGCCCGCCGCCATCAGACCAAGCAAGGCCCATGCCGTTTGCGAGGCGGTCGTCGGAGCTCCCTCAAATCCCTTGTAATCAAGTCGGTAACTGGTGGCATCCTCCCCCCACCCCCCATCCGGGTTCTGGATCGATAAAAGCCAGGCTACGGCCCTGCGAATGGCCGGATCCTGGTGATCCACGCCCGCGGCATTGAGCGCACACAACGCCGACCAGGTGCCATAGATGTAGTTTAGCCCCCAGCGGCCGTACCAGGACCCCTCCGCCAGCTGGGTCCGGCGCAGATAGGCGACCCCGGCGGCGACCGCCGGGCTGGTTTGAGCGGTCTCCCCGAGCTGGGCCAGCATCGAGACGCAGCGGGCCGTGACGTCCTCAGTCGGCGGGTCGAGCAGCGCTCCGTGGTCGGAGAACGGTATATTATTAAGATAATATTCGAGATTATCGACGTCGAAAGCGGCCCACCCGCCATCGCGGCTCTGCATGCCTTCGATCCACTCACGGCCGCGGGCGATCGCCGAATCATAGGCCGGGTTGGGCTCGGCGCGACGCGCGCGATCCATCGCCATGACAACGACCGCGGTGTCGTCGAGGTCGGGATAGTAGGCGTTGTTGTACTGGAACGCCCAACCGCCGGGGCGAACCTCGGGGCGCTTGACGGCCCAGTCGCCCTTGATGTCCAGAACCTGCTTGGGCACCAGCCAATCCAGTCCCTGCCTGGCAGGCGGCAAGGCCTCCTCGCTGCCGGCTTCCAACAGTGCGTGACACATCAGCGAAGTGTCCCACACCGGCGAAACGCAGGGCTGGCAATAGGCCTCGTGCTCGCCGATCACCAGAAGCCTGTCGAGGCCTCTTCGCGTCACGGCACGCGGCGGGTAATCGGGACCCTTGCCGAGCACCTCGTACATCATCACGGCGTTGGCCATCGGCGGATAGATCGCGCCCAACCCGTCTTCGCCGTTCAAACGTTCTTCGATAAAGGCGACCGCGGCATCGATCGCGCGCGCGCGCAGCCTCTTCGGAAACAGCGGCTCGATCGTCCGCAAGATGCTGTCCAGCGCGCGAAACAGCAGAAACCAGCCCCAGCTCTGATGCGGCGCCTTGGCAGTCATGCCGATCGAGCGGGGATCCTGCAGGAACAACTCGTCGATGCCCACGCCGCCTGGATTCTTCGCGCGCGGTTTCAACGCCGCCAGAACCAGAAGCGGCACGATCGTGGTCCGCGCCCAGTAGGAAATCTTGTTGAGATGGAACGGCGACCACATCGGCAACAACATGATCTCGACCGGCAGCACCGGCACGCTGCGCCAGGTCGTCACCCCGAACATCGACAGCGTGAAGCGCGTGAAGACGTTGCTGTGGATGGCGCCACCGCGCGAGCAGATCGCCTCGCGCGCACGAACCATGTGCGGCGCGTCGAGGGAATCGCCGATCATCTTCAACGCGAAATAGGCTTTCACGCTGGCGCTCATGTCGAAATCGCCGTCATGTACCAGCGGCCAGCCGCCATGAGCGCCCTGAACGCGCCGCAGGTAATTTGCGATCTTGGCTTCCAGGACGGTGTCCACCGGCTCGGCCAGATAGTGACGAAGCAGCACATACTCGGCCGGAATGGTGCAGTCGGCTTCCAGTTCGAACACCCAATGTCCGTCCGCCTGCCGATAACCCAGCAATGCGCGCGTCGCCTGGTCGATGCTCGCCTGCAGCGCGCCACCGGCCTCAACCCCAAGCCTGATATTTCCGGAATGCATGTCGCCCGACATCCCCGTTTGTCCGACCGGTCTCACTCAAAACCTGGGTCTCGCTTGACGCCCGATCAGGCCTGCCGCATGGCGAGGACGAGATCGGCGGCGCGGTTACCCGACCGCACCGATCCTTCGATAGTTGCCGGCAATCCCGTATCAGTCCAGTCGCCGGCAAGAAACAGATTTTTGAAGGCCGTCGAGGCGCCGGGACGGAGGGCATTTTGTTCCGGCGTCGCCTCAAATGTGGCACGGCGCTCACGCACGATCTGCCAGGGCGGCAGTTCGCCCTGAACGCCTGAGGCTTTGCAGATATCCCGCCAGATTGCCGGTGCCAGCTCCTCGCGCGGCATATCGACCAGCCGGTCCGCGTTGCTGACGGTGACGGACAGGCGCTGAGGGAACGCGAACAGCCATTCTACCAGCCCGCCCACCACCCCGAGAATGGGCGGCATGTCCTTTGGGGGATCGATGCGAAAATGGGCGTTCACAATCGCCCGGAATTTGGATGGTGTTTTCAGGCCCGGGAGCAGCGAAGCCGCGGGTCGCGGCGGGACCGCCAGCACCACGGCGTCGCCGGGACCAAGCGCAATGGTCTCCTCGCCAAACTTCAATTCGGCCACGCTGTGCGCGGTCGTGCCCAACCCGCGCAGTTCATGCCCGAACTGGACGCTCGCGCCCTTGCCCAGCAGCAGCTTGACCGCCGGCTCGACCAGAACCGCGCTCAGGCCCTCGCGCGCAATCAGCGGGCGGCAAGCCTGTCCGCCGGCCAGCAACGTCTCCCGCACCACCGCACCTGCCAGCCCCGCCGATCCCTCGGGAGGATCGACATTGAGAGCGGCCAGCAAGAGCGGCTGCACCAGCCGCTGGTAGAGCCGCCCTTTGCAGGGGATGGCATCGCCGACAAGTCGGCCCGGCGATGACCAGATCAGCGGCATCAGCGCCAGATAGTCGAACAGGCCCGTGTCCGGGACGCGCCGCGCCGCATCGAACACCCACAAAGGCAGCCGGCTGTCGCCAAGATCGAGCTGCCAGCGCTGTCCCGTCGTCAGGTCCACGAAGGGAAACTGGGCCCGCTGCGGCCCGACCAACCCGGCCTCGGTGCCGATTGACCTTGCGTAAGCCAGCGCGTGATGGTTGCCCGAGAGCAGAAGGTGATTGCCGTTGTCGATGGTCAGATTGGTCGCCGCGTCGAAATAGGACCGGCAGCGTCCACCGGCCTGCTCGGTGGCCTCGTGGAGATGCACCTTGAAATTCGCGTTCGCGAGCCGGACGGCTGCCGAAAGGCCCGAAATCCCCGCGCCTATGATGTGAACAGTCTTTTGCATCAGATGAATGCGTAGCGAAGCAGAATGGCGATACGGGCCATCTTGTTGAGGCGAACCGGCTGTCGCGGGTTAGCGAACCCTCTGGCAACAAGCAATTGCAAAATCGAGCGATAATATTTCGACATGATCCGCGGCGCGCGCACGACACGCCGCGGATTGCGGGCCATCACCTCGTCGGCCTTCTCGAAATGCGCCCGCGCCCGCTCCACCAGCGGCTCACAGACTTTCGGCAGCGCCGGATCGGCGGCGACTTTGAGCGGATCGGTTGAGGTGATGCCCGCATGCAGCAGCCCCTCGCGCGGTAGATAGAGCCGGCCAATGCCGGCGTCTTCGTCGATGTCGCGCAGAATGTTCGTCAATTGCAGCGCGCGGCCGAGATGACGCGCAAGCAGGATTCCGTCGTCCCGTGGGAGACCGAACACCCGCACCGACAGACGCCCGACGGCGCTGGCCACGCGATCGCAATAAAGATCGAGGGTAGCGAAGTCGGGTGCGCGGATGTCCTGCGGCACGTCCATTTCCATGCCATCGACGATCGCCAGAAAATCCTCGCGTTGCAGATCGAACTTCTGAACAGAGGGAACGTAATCCCGCAACCGCGCCGGCGGCTGGCCCCGATACAGGGCGTCGATGTCGTCACGCCATTGCTGTAACGCGGCAAGCCGCACCTCGCGCGGCCCGTCGGAATCGGCGATGTCGTCGACCTGCCGGCAAAAACTGTAGATCTGAAACATCGCCTCGCGCTGCTCGTGCGGAAGGATACGCATCGCCGCGTAGAACGAACTGCCGGACGCCGTCGTCCCGTAACTCGCATTGGCTGCCGCCGTCTCAAGCGTCATGCGCCGGCCGCCGGTTTTGAAACGGGGCGACGCCCCAAAGCCCGCCGGGTCGCCTCACCGGCCAGCCCGCTGAGGCTGAAAGCCAGCACTTCGATCAGGCCCAGATGCACCCGCTCGCTCAGGGGGTCGCGCACTTTGAGAAGCCGAACGATCTTGTCCGCGAAGGCCTGAATGACGGAAATCTCTAGCCCGAGCCTGAAATCCCTCACTTCGGCGCTGAGCGATTTGCTTTCCTCAAGCAGTGACTCGGTTCGCGCGGCGAGCGAATGCAGGCATTGCAGCAATTGTACCGGCGCGCGGTCCCCTCCGAGCTGCTCCACCGAGGCTCCGGCGGCGGCGAGCGCGTCACGCGGGAGATAGACGCGATTGAGATTCCTGTAGTCCTTGCCGCAGTCCTGCAGATGATTGTTGATCTGCAGGCCGGCGCAGAGCGCATCCGATGCAACCCAGGTCGACGTGCTCTCGCCGTGGACGTCGAGCATGAATCTGCCGACCGGCATCGCCGAGTACCGGCAATAATGGATCACCTCATCCCATGTCTCATAACGAAGTTTGGTCACGTCCATCCGAAACGCGACCAAAACATCGAGCGCATGGCGCGGAGGCATTGAGCGCTCCGCCAGCGCGCGGCGCAGGTTGACCGCCTCGGGCTGGCTGTCGCCGCGGCCCAGCAGTTCGGCCTCAAGCAGGTCGAGCAGGTTCAGCTTCTCGCGTGCGTCAAGTGTCGCATGGTCAGCGATGTCATCGGCGGTTCTGACAAAATTATAGAAGGCGAGGATCAGCGCCCGATGGCGCGGGTGAATGATCCACGACGCGACCGGAAAATTTTCGTCGCGGTGAGTTTTGCCGGATCGCAATTCGCTCGCGGTGGTCATCAAGAGACTGGCTACATTCTTCCTGGCTTCGCATGCCTCATGGGGCTTTCGCGCATGCCTGCGGATCGCAAACCCCATATAGGGGAATACGACACCGAAACCAATGCCATCTGTGGTCTCTCGCAGTGGCGTCCGTGTCTGAAAACCGGGCCGGTAACAGGCCCTTGGCGGCGCCAATGGCTGCGCGAAAGCTTACTGCCCGTGGTTTACCAGAACCTCATGGCAGGCCTTGGTCAATTTGGGGCGGTTTTGCTGAAGACAGGCCAGCACAGTGAGGTCATCCTCATTCATCACGGAACGACAATGCTTCTGAACATCGTGAGCACAGGCCTTTTGCTCCTCGGGCGTACCGCTACGCTGCTGCTGCGCTTGCTCGGCGATGGCCGCGGTGGAGACCGACAAAGACAGCAGGGTTACTACCAGGAAAAAGTTACGCATCGTGTTCCTTTATTCTGAAGGCAGAGAACTCCAACCCGAATAGCACATGGCATTTCCGGGGCAGACCATTCAGGTTGCGAATGCGGTGAACCGCGGCGGCGAAAACACCAACAGCGCCGCCAAATGCGGCCAAATTTACGGCGATCCCCTCGCGAATTGCATCCCCTTAAGGGCTGCTCCGATCGATCGCATAACCAATTGGTATCAAACAGCATTTTTTGGAAGATCTTTTCGCGCGATGATTAGCGCTGGGCGAGAGCGGCACGATATCCGAAGTTTTGTGGGTTTCGCGAGTGAAAAATGCGGCTCGCCCGATTTGGCTCGCGCATTTTGCGAAGACTGATGCAAATCGGTCGCGGCCGGATCGCCGACCTGCGGGCACGCGTCGATCTGCCATTTGAACCAAACCCGCAAGCGGCGACACCAAACCACGGTGCAGCGAGAATAACGCGCATTCGAACGCCACATTCGAAGGGGAAACTCAAGATGAAACGATTTGGTTCCGGCTTGCTCGGAGAGGTAGTCAAGGCTGCGGCTGTCGCTGCGGCGCTGATATTATCGGTATCGGCAGGACAGGCCGAGCCGCGTCCATTTACCGGTTTCGATGGAGTTTGGTCCGGCAACGGAACGGTTTCGCTCTCCGACGGCACGACCGAGCGCATCCGCTGCCGGGCGGATTACAAGGTCAGCGGCACCGGACAGGGCTTGAAACAAACCTTGCGTTGCGCCAGCGACAGCTACAAATTCGACCTCAGCAGCGACGTCACGAGCCAAGGGGATCGGATCTCCGGCAATTGGAACGAGGCAAGCCGGAATATTTTCGGCAGTCTGCAGGGAACCGCTGGTGGCGGCAAGATCGATGTGCGCGTCGAGGCTCCCGGCTTTACCGCCAATCTGTTGATGCGGACCAACAGCAACCGGCAGACCGTTCAGATCAGCTCCAAGGGCGACATCAGAGCCGTATCGATCACGATGGTGAAGATCTAGGCCCTCTACCCGTTCGCGCCGGATTGCTGCGCCGGCTTCGCGGGACCTGCCGTGCCGCGCAGGCGCTGCGACAGGTTGATCAGGAACATCGCCGTCGGCCGCAGGATAAAGAGATCTGCGACCAGGGCTGCCACCATCGAGAACGCACTGAGCCAGCCAAACAGCCGTAGCGACGGCAGATCGGAGAACACCGTCACCACCAGGCCGCAGGCGAGCACTATCGTCGTCAGGATCAGCGCCGGTCCGACCAGCACGGTGGCGCGCTCGACCGCGAGTTCCGACGTAACACCGGGCTTTGACTCAAGCCTCAGCCGGTTGAGGAAGTGAATGGTGGCGCTAAGCCCCAGTCCAAACGATACGGTCAGGGCAACGACGCTGGCAAATTGCAGCCCTTCCCCGAGCAACCAGAGCACCGTACCGGACAGCACCACTGGAAAAATCCCAGGCAGGATGCACGAGAACATCACCACCACCGAGCGGAAGGCGAGCCCGATGAAGATCGCCACCAGCGCGAATTCGATGGTCAATCCGCGATTGAGCTTTTCGATCATGTTGGCGCTGTTGCGCGCGGCGATCGCCGAAAGACCGGTGACCGCAATCTCGTAACCGGAATGCGCCTTGCGCACCGCATCCAGCGAATGATCGAGTTTCTCGATCACGGGAAGAATCTCGCTGGAATCGAGATCCGGCACCCTGCCCGACACCACCACCGCATCCTGATTGGCCGAGATAAAGCGCCGCACCAGGTACTCGGGGATCACGCTGACATATTCCTTCAAGGTCGCAACGTCGGAACTGCCCGCCTTTTCGGCAAGCCAGCGCCGCAGCGTCTCCAATGACCAGACATTGCCGACACCCGCCTGCTTCTCCACCAGCGTGTGAACGTCGGCGATCGTCTGCAGCGTTTCGGGAGCATACAACGACGCGCCCTTGGGGAATTCGATCAGGACGTCGATCGCATTGGCGCCGGTCAGCTTGGCGTCGAGACGCCCGCTTGCCGCCACCGCCTGCTGTTTGTCCGGCACCTGGTCGGCGAGCCGGTAGCGCGGCTCCAGATTGGCGTAGATCACAGCCAGGCCGCCGACGAACAGCACGGCGATCAGGCTGAACAGCCCGGGGCGGCTGACCATGCGTACCGCGATCCAGTAGCAAAAATTGCGCAGCATCTGCACGCCGGCGTCGGCGCCCTGGAATTTTACGGCGAATACCTTTTCATTGCGCACAAACAGCACGCCGAACACCGGCACCAGGGAGAGCACGGCAATCAGCGCGATGATGGTGGCGGCAAGCCCTGCCTCGCCGAATTTGCGGATCAGGTCGGAATCCGAAAATTGCAGGGCGATAAACGATATTCCCGCCGTGCCGTGGGTGAGCACGCAGGCAGGTCCAACCACCAGCACGGCGTTCCGGAACGCGGTGTATTTGTCCTGACCCGCGATCAGGCGGTCGCGCGCGGCAAAGGTCAGCTGCATCGAGTCGGAGAAACTGATCACCATGATCAGCGGCGTCATCACGTTCAGGAACATATTGAGGTTGAAATTGGCCCAGCCAAGCCCGCCGAGCGCGAGCAAGATCGCAAGGATCGGCGGGAACGCGGCGACCACCATGAACGATATCTTGCGGAAGAAGATGATGGCGATGATGCAGCCGGCTACGATACCGAGGACGTTGTAGGTAAGACCGTCGCGCTCGACCGCGTTTCGGATCTCTAGCTGCATCACGGGAACGCCGGATAGTTCCACATTGAGTCCGGTATCACCGAGATCATCGGTCATCAGCTTGCGGATTTCGCCGATCGTCCCGCCGAGCTTGTTGCTGGCGACGACATCAGGTTCGAGCGACAACACGATCAGCGCCAGCGTGCCATCCTCCGACAGCAGCTTGCCGCGAATGAGCTCGTTGGTTTTGACGGTCTCGATGAACTTGTCGTAATCGGCGCCTTGCGGGAGTTCCGATGGAAACAGCGCCGCCGGGAACTTGCCGGGCGCCGGGGCCTGACGCGCCGAAAACAGCGAGATCAAGCCGCGCGTACCCTCCACAAGCTGCATATCGGTAACGAAGTCACGCAGCTTCTCGAGATTTTCCCGCGCAAGCAGCTTCTTGCCTTCGACCACCACCAGCACGTCGAATTCCGTTGCCGGGAAGCGCTTGATTTCCGATTCGTATTGCCGGTACTCCTTGGAATTGGAGCGAAACAGCTGGCTCAGCGAATCGTCGATTTTGATACGCTGGATCCCGAAGATCGCGCCGACCACGAGCGCCACGAGAATGATGCAGGACAGGATCGGTGCCTGAACCGCGATCAGCCCGATCCGCTCCAGCCCGAAGGCGATGCTCGCCATCGGCCGCTTCTCGATTTTCTCGACGTGGACCTCGCTGTCGCTGTTCTTTTCGAGCATGCCTTGTCCAATTCTCACATCGGCTCAATTAGCTGGCGAAAGTCCCGGAAAATGATGCAGGCCCGAGACGACCATGCACGGATGGCACTAGCGCTTGAAAACACGCGGCAAATTTGCGTCGAGATGTAGCAGGTCTATGCGGCATCTCGCAAGCAGAGCACCCAATGGCGCGCCGCGATAGCGGCTCTGAAGCCTCGGATTTCGTCATGTTAGCTTGAATTTGCGGTGATAGCATGGGACGGCCGGCTGCCGCTTTCGTCCTTGAGTGCGACGCCGGTCGTTTCCCGGGCGAGGCCCTCGCGAATCAGCCACGCAATCCGGAACGCCGCTTCGTCGTAGCCGAGACCCGCGCGGTGGATGTTGGAAACGCAATTGCGCTTTTCATCTGTCGTGCCGACCCTGGGGGCGAAGGTCACATAGACCCCGAGACTGTCGGCGGCGGAAAGGCCGGGCCGCTCCCCGATCATCATGACAATCATGCGCGCGCCGAGAATGGCGCCGATCTCATCGCCCAATGCTACCCGCGCTCCGGTCGCCACCACCGCATGGCCGATTTCGATTCCATCCGCGGCCAAATGTGGAATGAGGCTCCGCAGGAGCGCGATGGCGTGCGCATTGACCGCCGTCGGCGAGAGTCCGTCGCCGATCACGACCGCGAGCCGATGCGAGCCCGCAGCACGGCTCACCAGGCTAAGCCGCGAATCCGGATCCAGCATGCGCCCGAGGTCGGGGCGCCCGAGGTAATCCTTCCGGTTGGGGACGCGACTTGAAACACTCGAAGCTTCGAGACCGAGATCGCCGAGACCCCGCAAGATGGCCGCCACGTCGAAGGCGGCGTGAACGGCGTCGCGGGCACGCGCGTGATCCAGCGTGAACTGGAGCAGCGCCTGGGTCGGCAGGCTGGCCCCGGCCAACCCAAGCCCGACCCGCGCGGGGGTCAGCTCGCGCAACCGCTCAAACGAAGGGGGCGATGGCGCCTGCGTCTTCATTTGCAATTACTCTGCAGGGACGGCCGCCTCGCGCAGCTTCATCGAATAGTTCGATGCATTGTACCGGCCGCCGGTGGCTGCGCGTGCGAACATGATCATATGATGTGCCACGAGCATCGAACTGATGAGATGCTCAATTTCGCCGCGGGCAAGACGCCGCAGGGCGAATTTCCAGAATTCGATCTTGTAGTCGCCGAGAACGCCAATCTTCCAGAATATGTTGCGCAGCATCTTCAGCCCGAGCTTGATGTTTTTCCACGACACCTGTTGCCGCGATGCCGGCCGCCTCAACTGGTTCGGATAGGTTTCGCGGATCTGATAATCGTAGCGCTCCAGGAGTTTGCGAGGTTGATAGGCGCTGCTCATGCAGGCGCGCCAGGTATTTACGACATCTTCGTACGGCAGGTAAAAATCGACGTTGGACTCACGCCCTTCGTCCTCGATCAGCCGGTTCTCGCGCATCAACCGATCCCATAGCGGGGTCTTCGGCAGTGCCTGCAGCAGGTTGATGGTGAGCATCGGGATTTGCGATGCCTCGATGAACTCGAGCAGGTGCTGCCCGGTTTCGGGCTTGTCGGTATCCAGTCCGAGAATGATACCCGAGACGACCTCCATGCCGAAACTGTTGAGGATGCGGATCGCCTCCATGATGGGAACCATCATGTTGTGATCCTTGTGCATGGCCTTCAGCGCCACGGGATCGGTCGTCTCGATGCCGCAGAAGATCGTCGAGAAGAATGCTTCGCGCATTCCTGCCAGGATTTCCGGGCGCTTGGCGATGTTCAGCGTCGCCTCGCAGGAAAAGCGCAGGACGTAGCCCGTCTTCTTCTGCCACTCGATCAGGTGCGGCAACAGATCGAGCGCGGCCTTGCGGTTGCCGATGAAATTGTCGTCGACGAAATAGACCGAACCGCGGATGCCGCATTCGAGCAACTTGTCGAGTTCGGCCGTGATCTGCTGTGGCGTCTTCAGACGCGGATTGCGGCCATAGAGACCCGGGATATCGCAAAACTCGCATTGATAGGGGCATCCGCTCGAATACTGGATGCTGCCCAGGAAGTAGCGCTTGAGCTCGGCAAGCTCGTAGGCGGGAAGCGGAAACCTGGCCATGTCGAGGCGGTCGGCGGTCTTGAGGACTACCTGGCGCGCGGGCCGGGAGGGATCGCGCGCAAGCCGCGCGATCAATTCGTCCGTCGCATCACCGAGCTCGCCGACGTGAAGATAGTCAAACGACGGATAATAGTCGGGGCAGGCACTGACCGAGGGCCCGCCGATCGCAACGGGCAGATCAAACGCATGCGCGCGGCGGCAGATATCGTTCATCTGCTGACGCTGGATATGCATGCCGCTGACGAACACGGCCTCGGCCCACTCGAAGTCCTCCTGCGTCGCCGCGCGGATGTTCTCGTCGACGAAACGGACCGGCCAATTTTCGGGCAGATAGGCCGCGATCAGCAACAGGCCTTGCGGAGGCATGAAAGCCTGGACACCGTCGGTCAGCGGATAGGCGAATTCGAACGTTCCGAACGCAGACGTGTAGCGCGGAAAGACGCATAAGATACGGCGCACCGTCTCAACGCTCTCGGCTCTCATCGCTCCCTCTGCGTCTTCAGTCCTGACAATCTAAGCACACCTGCCCCAAGGCTGGGCCACAAATTTCTCAACATTGTGGCAGCCATTTAACCCCCGGATGACCCGAAAGTTGCGCGGAATCCGCTCGCCGCGGCCAATGATCCTCAAGCGATCAATCGCAATGCAAAATCGGGTAGCACCCCGGCGTTGGCGGCAAGGCGAAACTCGGCATCGGCAAGGCCGGCGCGGACCAACCAATCGTCGAATTCGGGGGCACGCTTCAGGGCGAACAGGTCGCGGACATAAAGCGCATCGTGAAACGACGTCGACTGATAGTTCAGCATGACGTCATCGGCGCCGGGAACCCCCATGATGAAATTCACGCCGGCCGCGGCGAGCAGTGTCAGCAGGTTGTCCATATCGTCCTGATCGGCCTCCGCATGGTTGGTGTAACAAACATCAACCCCGAGCGGCAGACCGAGCAGCTTTCCGCAAAAGTGATCCTCCAGCCCGGCGCGGATGATCTCCTTGCCGTCGTAGAGATACTCCGGTCCGATGAAGCCAACCACGCTATTGACGAGCAGCGGGTTGAAGGTTCGCGCGACGGCATAGGCGCGCGCCTCGCAAGTCTGTTGATCGACGCCGTGATGAGCATCGGCGGAAAGCGCCGAGCCCTGCCCGGTCTCGAAATACATTACATTGCTGCCGACGGTCCCGCGCCGCAGCGACAATCCCGCCTGATGCGCTTCCTGCAGGAGCGCGAGGTCGATCCCGAAACTCCGGTTGGCGGCCTCTGTGCCGGCGACCGACTGGAAAACCAGATCGACGGGAGCGCGCCGCTCGATCAAACCGAGCGTCATGGTTACGTGGGACAGCACGCAGCTCTGCGTCGGAATCTGCAAGCGCGCAATAATGTCGTCGAGCAAGTGCAACAACCGGCCAATGACGGCGGGATCGTCGCTTGCCGGATTTATGCCGATGCAGGCGTCGCCGGACCCCAACAGGATGCCATCCAGTATCGACGCAGTGATACCCTTTTCGTCGTCGAAGGGATGATTGGGTTGCAATCGCACGCTCATCCTTCCGCGCAGACCAATCGTGTCGCGAAAAGCCGTCACCACTTCGCATTTCTTTGCCAAGAGGATGAGATCCTGGTTGCGCATCAGCTTCGAAACGGCTGCGGCCATTTCCGGAGTGATGCCGCGCGAAATTTTCTTGAGAATATCCGACGTCGCCTTCCCGGAAAGAAGCCAATCCCGGAACGAGCCGACGGTCAGCGCACAGATCGGCGCAAAGGCCGCGCGGTCGTGGGTATCGACAATCAGACGGGTAACTTCGTCGTCTTCGTAGGGAATGACGGTCTCATCCAGGAACTGCTTGAGGGGGACGTCGGCTAATGCGATCCGCGCCGCAACCATCTGTTCGGCGCTTTCGGCGGCAACTCCGGCGAGGCGGTCGCCGGAACGCGGCGGCGTAGCCTTGGCCAGGAGATCGCGAAGGTCGTCGAAAACGTAGGTGGTGGTGCCTATGGCGTGCCGATAGACCATGTCTGCTCCGGACCGTCAGCGCTGCGCGCCGACAACCGTCGCAAAGCCTATCATCTTGCACCGCGGCCTGCGACAAAGCCTCCGTGTAAGCAGCGCCTGCAATCTTGGGTAACCGCCCACCAAGGTCACCAACCCGCATTTCTCGTAAATACTTGAGATACCTAACTAATTTATGTCGTGCGGCGAGCGGCCGATGTGGCGCCGGGGGTCCGCGCGTGTGCATCCTGGCGGCGACCGGAAAATCGAAGGGACATCGACCGCTGGATCGATGGCAAGATGCTGAAAGCAAAAGCAAAGGTTAACAATTTATACAGGAAAATTTCACATAGTTTCTTATGACGGGACCGGCCTCCTCCGAGAGGCCCAGGATGCCAGCAATAATGAAATCCGTTCGCTCCGGCTTCGCGATCGGCTCACGCCTCTCGCTCGCCGCCAAGCTATATTCCATTTTTGCACTATTTGCGCTTTTGACTGCGGCCATCACTGCACTGTCGGATTACAATACGCGCTGCAGCGCTGAGCTGACGGAAGCCATCGAAACCGCGAGCGAGGCCGCTCTCAACGTCGAGCGGGTCAATTCACTGGTCTATGCCGTGGTGATGGAATCCCGCGGCATTTACATGTCAACCGACGCTCCCTCCGTGAAGAAATACGGCGACGGGCTCCACAAGTTCAGCGACAAGCTCGTTGGCGTCGTCAAGAAATGGGAAGCCATCGTCCGGGCGGATGACGCTCAGCAGTTTGCCGTCTTCAAGAAACGGATCGATCAGTTCGTCGAATTCCGCAAGGAGCTCGTTCGCCGTGGCATCGAGATTGGCCATGAGGCCGGCCGCGAATGGGGCGACAACGACGCCAATCGCAGCGTGCGTTCGGCGCTCAATACCGATCTCGAAGCGCTTTCCAAGGTCTATGCCGAACGCAGCAAGCGGATCGCCACGCAAACCGAAGTCTATCGCCAGTTGGCCTTTCTTCTGACCTTTCTCGGCGGGCTGGAGCTGGCCCTGGTCGCGGTCGGTGTCTTCATCATCGCCCGCTCGGTGGCACGGCCGCTTTCCGCGATCACCGGCACGATCAAGCAGGTTGCCGAAGGCGCCGAAGACGTCAAGGTCCCGCATACCGACCGTGAAGACGAAATCGGCGCACTGGCGCGCGCGATCGGGATCTTCCAGGAAGCGATGGATCGCAACCGCAACCTCAATTCACAGGCGCTGCTCGACTCCAAGGCGCGCGAAGAGCGGACCCGGCAGATCGAAACTTCGGTGGAAGAGTTCCGCGGAGCGATCGGAAGCGTGCTTGGCGCCGTGAACGACAATGCGTCGGCCATGCGCGAGACAGCGCGGTCCATCACCAAAGTGGCGTCGGACGCGAGCGGCCGGGCAGCCGCCGCTGCGCAGGCCACCGAGCAGGCTTCGAGCAATGTCTTCGCGGTGGCCGGCGCTGCCGAAGAGCTGTCTACGTCGATTGAGGAGATCGGCCGGCAGGTCCGCCAATCCGCGGGCGTCGTCGAACAGGCCGGTCAGCGGACCGAAAAATCGGTCGCCGAAATCGAAAGTCTCGCCGCCGCGACCCAGCGTATCGACGGCGTGCTCAACCTGATCCAGGCCATCGCCGAGCAAACCAATCTTCTCGCCCTGAACGCCACGATCGAGGCCGCGCGCGCCGGCGAGGCCGGGCGCGGCTTTGCGGTGGTTGCGCACGAGGTCAAGGCGCTCGCGGGCCAGACCGCCAAGGCGACCTCCGAAATCGGTCAGAACATCAGCATGATCCAGGCGTCGACACGCAATGCAGTGGATGCCGTGCGCGAAATCGGAACCGCGGTGCGTGAGATCAACGAAGTCACATCGAATATCGCCGGAGCCGTTGGCCAGCAGGATGCGGCGACCCGCGAGATTTCCGCAAACGCGCAATTGGCCGCCGACGGCAATTCGACCCTGGTGGCCAATATCGGGTCGCTCAACGACGCCATTGGCGACACCAACAAGGCGGCTTCCTCCGTCCTTGCGGCGTCGAGCGACCTGACGTCCACGGCGGAACTGCTGTCGCGCGAGGTCGACAAGTTCTTCCGCAATCTGCGCGCCGGCGGCGATGGGAATGATCTGGTGCGGACTGGGACCGCCAGCTAGAAGATCAGCTTCGCCAAGGCGAGATTCCGGGGCGTGGAGCCGGTACGGACCTGACACAAAAAATCGGTGTTGTGGGTTGCGGTCGAACTGCCCCATCAAGCGTCCGCGTTGACCGGCGACCGCAGCGCACGTCAGACCCGCGCCCGTACATGATGAGTTCATGGACGTTCGACTGCGACGGCAGTGCTGAGGATTGCCGACAAGGCCATTGAGGTTCGGAACCGTTGGCATCCAAATCCGCGCCGCGATGACTAGCAGTTGGAGAGAGCCTACGCAGCCCGGACGGTCGCGAGGAATTTCACCACTTCGGCCTTCAGGCGCTTGTTTTCGTCAGAAAGCAATTGCGCGGATGAAAGCACCTGCGATGACGCCGAGCCTGTATCGCCCGCGCCACGGTTGACGTCAGCGATATTGTTCGCCACCTGAGTGGAGCCAACGGCCGCCTGCTGCACGTTGCGGGCGATTTCGTGGGTCGCCGCCCCCTGCTCCTCAATGGCGGCAGCGATCGCCGCCGCGATTTCGGAGACCCGGCCAATCGTGCCACTGATCTCCTTGATAGCCAGCACCGAGTCCTGCGTCGCTGTTTGCATTCCCGCGATCTGCGTGCTGATTTCGCTAGTGGCCTTGGCGGTCTGCGCGGCCAACGCCTTGACCTCCTGGGCGACCACCGCAAATCCCCGGCCAGCTTCGCCGGCGCGCGCGGCCTCGATAGTTGCGTTGAGGGCCAGCAAGTTGGTCTGCTCGGCAATCGTGGTAATCAATTGAGTGACATCGCCGATGCGTCCCGCAGCGAGCGACAATTCGGCGATCCGCGCGTCGGTTTTTTCCGCCTGACCGACCGCCTCAGTTGCGATCTTGTTGGATTCCGCTACCTGACGCCCGATTTCACTGATTGAGGTAGCCATTTGTTCCGTGGCTGCCGCGACCGACTGCACGTTGGCGGAGGTCTCTTCCGAGGCAGCTGCGACGACCGTACTCAGCTGCTGTGTCGCTGCACTGCTCTTGGTCAGAATGACGGCGGAGCTTTCCAGTTCGCTCGACGCAGAGCCGACCTTCTCGATGATATTGCCGACAGCGGTCTCGAAACTCTCCGCCAAGTTATGAAGCTCGGTGCGGCGAGCCATTGCCAATTCGCGATTCCTTTCTTCGCGCTCCGAAGTCTCACGCTCAGCCTTGGCAATAGCCTGTATCTTGAATTCCTGGATCGCGTGAGCCATCTGGCCGACTTCATCCCGGCGATCCAGACCCGGTAGCTGAACATCGAAATTCCCGACGGCGAGTTCACGCATCGCCTTTGACATCGCTACCACCGGGCGGGAAATACTCCTGCCAATCAAAAACGAAACGATGATGCCGGCGAAGGCCACGACCAGCAGGACGCACGTCAGTGTCAACTGCTGCTGCTCCAGCCTCATACCGGCGCGTGCGATCTCGCGATCCTTGCTTTCGGAGCTGCGGGCAATCAGATCGTCGGTCAGCTTTTCGATCTCGGCGAAATTTCGTTCGGCACCCTTGATGAATATCAGCGCCGATCCAGCGTCGCCATCGGCCATTTCGATCGCGTTTTTCGATTGCTTGAGATAGCCCGTAACGGCAGCTTTCAGCTTTTCCATGCGCTCCGACTTGGAATCGCCCTGAGCGGCTTCGACTGCCTTCACGGCGTCGGAGATCTTGGCGGCGGCGGCGGAAGCTTCCTTGGCGACGGCCGCGACCTTCTTTTCGTCGGTCTCGTTGGCCGCGGTTGCGGCGAGACGATAGAGCTTGGCGTGCGAAATCCAGACCGTGATAGTGAGTTCGTTCGCAAGTTCCGATTGACGCACGGACCCCGAGACAAGCGCGTCGACAGCGGCCTGATTGGACCGCAGCGCCAGAAGGGCGTAGGCGCCGACGCTAATCAACACCAGGACCAGCAACGCGGGCGCGAGCTGAACTTTCCAGGACAGCCCGACGTTTTTGAACCAGCCGAACATATCAACCCTTCAATACGATCATGGGCGCAGTACCGACTGGTGGGTTTCAGGACCTGTAGATACCCGCGCACACGGCCGTGTTGTCCAGCTTCTCGCAGTACATCTGCTTCGGCTCGACCTTCTTGTCGACTGGATTGACGAACTTGTAGTCCTGCCAGAACGATGGTTGTTTGGCGGCGAGGTCGACGCGCTCCTTGACGTAGAGCTTGCCGTCGACGTCCTGTGCATCGATCAAGTCCTTGCCGACGAATTTTTCGTTCGACCCGTGGGCCAGCACCTTGCCGTCGAGTTGATAGACGACGACGTACAAATCGCGATCGTGGAACTTGCCGGTCTTGTTCGTGATTTCGGGGTAAGCCTTTTCAGGACCCTGCTCCTTGATGAAGGTTACCGCCGCCTTGACCATCGCGACGGCATCATCTTTGCTCGCGCCATCACCGGCCGCGGCGGCTCCCGCAAAGGCCACCACAAGTGCAGCGATCAGCGACTTTCCTAGCGAAATTTTCACTTTGTCTCTCCATCGTGGCTAGACGGTATGACCCTACGGTCGACACGCAAGAATCTCTTGGAAGAGAGAAGCATTAAAGAGAGAAGCATTCGTTAAGCTGCCCAACGGAAAGGCAAAATGCCGTTTGAGGAGGCTTGTCGACCCGTGGCACATTAATATATATAATAATATCAATATCTTATTAAGAAACTAATCTTGGTCACTCCACCAGCACGACATCCACCGCCACGTTGAGCTTCTGCTTGCGCGATCCCACGATGATCCCGTCGACCGGAGAAACGTCGGAAAAATCCCGCCCTACGGCCAGCACGATGTGATCATTCTCGACGAGAACGTCGTTGGTCGGATCGAAGCCGATCCAGCCGAGGTCCTCGCCGCACCACAACGAGACCCAGGCATGCGTCGCGTCGGCGCCCTGCAGTCGCGGTTTGCCGGGCGGCGGGATCGTTCGCAGATAGCCGCTGACATAGGCTGCCGGCAGGCCGAGACCGCGGAGGCCGGCAATCATCACATGGGCAAAATCCTGGCAAACGCCGTGACGTTTTTCGAACACTTCGTTGAGGGGCGTCGAAATGACGGTCGCTTTCGGATCGTACCGGAAGTCGGTGCGGATGCGGTGCATCAGATCGATCGCCCCGGCAAGGATACCGTTTCCCGGCGGAAAACTCGCCGATGCATAGGAGGTGACCGGCCGCAGCACCGGCACCAAAGGGCTTGCGAAGACGTATCCGATCGGCGAGGCGGGGCCGAGGCTGGTCGCCTCGAACGCGACGTCGCGGAGGCCTTCCCAGGGACGACTTTGCGCGTCGCGTCCGGGCGCGCTGCGAAAGACCGACACGCGTGAGCGCGAGTCGATCCGCAAGTTGCGGTGCGGACTTTCGATCAGGATGCTCTCGGTATGCGTTCCGAAAAAATCCCGCCGCACCGTGCGGTCGGTCGGACGTGGCCTTATGTCGACGGCATGCGAAACCAGCTCCTGGCCGCCGCCACTTTTCGGCTCCAGCCGCAGCGAGCAACGTGCAAAATTCACCGGGCTTTCGTAACTATAGGTGGTGACGTGACGGATGTCGTAGATCACGCCAGACCCGTCAGCTTTTCAGGCCGGCTGGCATTGGGCCCGTGCGGAAAATAGTGCAACCCGACGGCGTCGGCGAGATTGAGCAGATCCTGTTCGAGCGCAAACAGCGTCTTGATATCGAGGCTTGCCGCCTCCGCCGTCGTCAGCGTCGCTTGGGCGGCGACCGCCAGACGCTGCGGCCGTTCGATCAAGCCTCCCTCTTTCAAGGTCGGCAGGCTCGCAATGTGATCGTTCAGCGCGGCCACCTGGAACGCGACCGAGCGCGGATTGTAGGGGTCCAGAACCACAAGATCTCGCACCGGCGCCAACAGCGGCCCAACGAGGTAGCGCGAGCGATAGGTGATCTGGCAATCCACCAGCGTCAGCAGGATGTCGAGATCCTCGCCGCCGGCCTCGTCATAGGCAAACTGACGCGCGAAACGCACCGTATTGATCGCACGTTCGGCGCGGCGGCCCATTTCGAGAAAACGCCAGCCGGCGGCCCGGTTCATGTTTTCCTGCGCTAGCCCGGCGAAGCTCGCCAACTCCTGCAACGTCAATTCGGCGGCGCTGATGACGCCATCGTCGTCCTCCACCTCCTGCGCAAGGCGCTCCACCATCTCGGTGATGACCTGCCAGGCGTCCGGCGAAAGCCGTTCGCGCAGCGAGGTGGCGGTACGTTGTGCCGAGCGCACCAGCGACAGGGCGGAACCAAACCTGTCCTCGCTTTGCAGCGCTTCGGCCGCAATCTTCGCCGGTTGCGTTCGCGCCGTTTGCGACGTCGCGCCCCACGCCACGAGAAGCCGCTGAATCCGTTCCACCGAGTGGGGCACGCTGGATGATCCCTTGACGGGATCGCGCTGCGAAATTGCCAGCGCGCGCACCAGGCGCAACGTCGCCTCGGCGCGTTCGAGATAGCGCCCAAGCCAGAACAGATTGTCGGCGGCCCTGCTCGGAACCACGCCGGCGATGCGCCTGATCCGCACCGTATCGCTTGCCGGCAACAGGGTCGTCGCCGGCACGGCGCGGTCCGAAACCACCCATACGTCGGCTGCCCGCGCGCCATCACCCATCGACACGGCACGGGCATCGAGCCGCTCGGCAATCCGGCAAAAGCCGCCGGGCATGACGGTCCAGCCTCCCGGCGTCGCAGCCGCGAAAATCCTCAAGACGAACGGGCGCGGCATGATCCGTCCCTGGTCCCACACCGGCATTGTCGAGAGCCGAACCAGTTCCTGGCCGACGAAGTCGATGCCGCGCTCGTTGATCGCACTCTTCAAGCGCTCACGCTCGGCCGGCGACAACTCGCTGGCCAGCACCGGCCCGTTGCCGGGGAATCCGGGAACGCCCCGGCGGTAGGCGCCTTCGATCGCCACCTCATCGAGCCGCGACAATACTTCCTCGCGGGCGGATTTTTGCCCGCACCACCAGGTCGCGATATGCGGCATCTTCAAATCTTCACCGAAGAAGCGGCGGCTGAGGCTTGGCAGGAAGCCGAGCAGCGCGCGCGCCTCCATCACGCCTGACCCCGGCATGTTGGCGACGACGACGCCATTCTTGCGGACCACGTCGATCAGGCCGGGGACGCCGAGCTGAGAGGCGGCGTTGAGTTCGAGCGGATCGAGAAAATTGGAATCGACCCGGCGCAGCAATACATCGAGCCGCTTCAGACCGGCGACGGTGCGAATATGAATGCGGTCGCCGCTGACGGCGAGATCGTCGCCTTCGACCAGCAGAAAACCGAGATAACGCGCGAGCGTCGCATGCTCGAAATAGGTTTCGCTGAACTGGCCGGGCGTCAACAGTCCGATTCGCGGCTCGTCGCGGTCGGCACTGGCCCGCAAGGCATCCCGAAACGCCTCGAAGAAGGGCGCAACACGTTCCACATTCATCGACTTGTAGAGGTTTGCGAACGCGCGCGAGAGCACCAGCCGGTTTTCCAGCGCGTAGCCCGCACCCGACGGCGCCTGAGTCCTGTCGCCCAGCACCCACCAGCCTCCATCGGGTCCGCGGCCGATGTCGGCGGCGTAAAGGCTGAGGTATCGCCCGCCAGGCGGTTTGACCCCGCAAACCGCGCGCAGATATTCGGGGCTGCCGGCAATGGCAGCGGCAGGAATCGCACCCTCGGCAACAAGGCGGCCCTCGCCATAGAGATCGCTCAGAACCAGTTCCAGCAATTGCGCGCGCTGGGCGATGGCGGCCGTCAATTGTCGCCACTCGGCGTCGTCGATCAGGAGCGGCAGATGGCTCAACGGCCAAATCCGGTCGGAGATTTCGCCCGGCGCGCGATAGCTGACGCCGGCTTCTCTCAAATGCCGGTCGGCGGATCCAAAACGCCGTTCGATCTCGGCGGGCGTCAGCGCGGCGAACGCGTCGAAGAAGCGGGTCCAGACCCCACGCGGTGCCCCGTCCTCGGCGAGATATTCATCGGGAATGCCCGGCAGCCGCACATAGTCACGCATCCACTGCGCCACACGGCGACTGCCTGGACGGGCCCTGTTTCCTTGTCCGCTTCCCTGGTCGGCTTGTTCAGCCATCCCGACTCTCCCGCGCCCAGCGCGTCGGTTCTGATCGAATCAGAACCGATGCGCTAGTGTTATATCTTGACGCGTTTTCTTAACGCGAACCGGTAGTCCACTTCGCTCGAAAACGCTCTTGAGGCTCCATCCTCAATGCAGGAGCGCCGTCCTCAAGTCGAGGGTCAAGGGGAATTCAATTGTGCGTTCTTCGCGCGGCGGATCGACTTTGCCCGGCGTGTGGCCATGGTCCTGAAACCGGGCAAGCCGGCGCGCTTCGGCCTCATAGGAATTGACCGGCTTGGTCTCGTAGCTGCGGCCGCCGGGGTGCGTGACGTGGTAGACGCAGCCGCCTAACGAGCGGCCGTTCCAGGTATCTATCAAGTCGAATGTCAGCGGCGCGTGGACTGGAATGGTCGGGTGCAGCCCGGACGCCGGCTGCCACGCCTTGAAGCGAACGGCGGCGACCGCTTCCCCCGAGCGGCCGGTTTCCGTGATCGGCATCCGCCTGCC
>Ga0209517_10001776_pt1 | contig 31677 bp, 29 predicted proteins | sample PeaSoiMetSII2010_FD_187695 | JGI IMG/M metagenome (GOLD analysis project Ga0209517, IMG submission 187695) | Peat soil microbial communities from Weissenstadt, Germany - SII-2010 (SPAdes) (version 2) | ecosystem: Environmental > Terrestrial > Soil > Wetlands > Peat | place: Germany... | reverse complement strand
GTCATAGTGTATGTAGCTGCCAAATATGGCGCCCATCGCTATGGCTGCGATCATTCTGCCGATCAAGTTGTTGTTCAAGCTCAGTTCACTCCGGTAACGCACAAGATTCTCGATGTTGTGCGGAGATATCTGCTACCTGATTTCTTCCCCCACCTTCCGGTACTTCCCCCGGAAGAACAGCAGCGGCTCTCCCTCCCGCACCAGCACGTCCTCGACCTCGGCAATAAAGATGGTATGGTCGCCCGCCACTTCCGCCGAGTGCAGCCGACACTCCAGGAACGCCAACGATCCAAGCAGCTTCGGAGTCCCATGCTTGGTCCGGTCAAAGTGCGCTCCGGCCTCGGTCTCCGCGTTCTCGTGCGAGCGTTCGGCGCGCGCGTAGTACTCCGAGATCGCCCGCTGATCCTCGCTCAGCACGTTGATCCCAAACCGTTTCTTCGCATGCAGGTGCGCGTGCGTCCGCGTGCTGTGGTCCACGCAAACCAGCACCAGCGGCGGGTCCAGCGACACCGAGGCGAACGCGTTGGCGGTCATACCATGAACTGCGCCATGCCCTTCGCCCTCGAGGTCGACCGTGATGATTGTCACCCCGGTGGCGAAGCACCCCATTGCTTTCCGAAATTCCGAAGAATTCAAGCTCATCGTTCTGTGTGGGGCCGGGTCTTTGACCCGGCCGCGGCCCGAAGGGCCGCATTTTCTTTCCGCGACAAATCAAGTAGTCAGGCAAGCATCCCAGCGGCGCTCCGCGCCGCGACCGGGTCAAAGACCCGGTCCCACACGAACCATCCCACAGGAACCGCTACATTACCACGACACGTTGTATCATTCGATGGAAGTGGCCGTCACCTCCATCGCGCCCGCCGTACCCATTTCCCGCGACGCCGCCCTGCGCCTGATTCGCTGCCCCGACGACGATCTCCCCGAACTCCTCGCCGCCGCTCGCGCCGCCAAAGAGCGTTTCAAGCCCGGCGTCATTACCTATTCGCGCAAGGTGTTCCTGCCCCTGACCAACCTCTGCCGCGATTACTGCGGATACTGCACCTTCCGCCGCGATCCCGGCGACCCCGGCGCGCACACCATGACCCAGGACGAAGTGCTCTCCGTCGCCCGCGCAGGCGAACAACTCGGATGCACCGAAGCCCTGTTCAGCCTCGGCGACAAGCCCGAACTGCTCTTCCCCGAAATGCGGGAAACGCTCCGACACCTCGGCTACAAGTCCATCCTGCACTATCTAGAAGCCATGTGCGAGCTCGTGTTGCGCGAGACCAGCCTGCTCCCGCATCCCAATCCCGGCCTGCTCAGTGCGGAATGGATCGCCCGCCTGGCCGCCGTCTCCCCCAGCATGGGCCTCATGCTCGAGACGACGAACTCCGCCCTGCTCGCTCCCGGAGCGGCTCACGACAATGCTCCTGACAAAGTCCCGGCCAAGCGCCTGCGCACTATCGAAGACGCCGGCAAGCAGAATGTCCCTTTCACCACGGGCCTGCTCATCGGCATCGGCGAATCCCCCGAAGACCGCGTCGATACGCTGCTCGCGATCCGCGATTTGCATGACCGTTACGGCCACATCCAGGAAGTAATCGTGCAAAATTTCCGTGTCAAACCCGCGATCCCCATGGCGAACTGGCCCGAGCCGACCCGCGGCGAGATGCTCCGCGCCGTGGCGGTAGCTCGCTTGTTACTCCCCGGCGTCAATATTCAGGCTCCGCCCAACCTCTCCGCGCCTTACTATGATGACTTAGTGGACGCCGGCATCAACGATTGGGGAGGAGTGTCGCCACTGACCCCTGACTACATCAATCCGGAAAAGCCCTGGCCGCACCTGGAGCAGCTGCGCCTCCGCACCGAGGCCAAAGGATGCGCCTTGCGTCAGCGTCTGCCCGTGTATCCAGAATTTCTTCCCGCCGTGACCGGTCGGCCTGGTCTCCTGTCAGAAAAATTACGCGCCGCCGCCGATGATCACGGCCTGGCACAAATAACGAGGGCCGCGTGATGGAGCCGAAAGAATGATCTGCGTCCTAAGTGGCGGCACCGGCGGAGCCAAGTTCGTCGACGGACTCCGCCAGGTCATGCCCGCCGAGGACATCACCTTGGTCGTCAACACCGGCGATGACCTGCTCTGGTGGGGTCTCTATGTCTCGCCCGACATCGACTCCATCACCTACGTCCTCTCCGGCATGCTCAGCCGCGAGCGTGGATGGGGTGTGAAGGGCGACACCTTCCTCTGCCTGCAGGCCATGGGACAACTCGGCGAGCCCACATGGTTCCACACCGGCGACCGCGACCTCGCCATGCATCTGCTGCGTTCGCGCCTGCTGGCTGAGGGCAAAACGCTCTCCGACGCCACGACGGTGATTTCGGAAAAACTCGGAGTGAAAGCGCGCGTTCTCCCCATGAGCGACTCGCGCGTCGAAACCCGTGTCGATACGCCCGCTGGCGAGTTGAGCTTTGAAGAATATTTCGTGCAGCGCTGGTATCAGGACCCGGTGAATTCCGTCCGTTTTGCCGGAGCCTCCGACGCGGAACCGGCGCCCGGCGTCATCGACGCCATCGTCTCCGCCGACGCGGTTCTGATCGCCCCGAGCAATCCCATCACCAGCATCGGTCCGATTCTAGCCGTGCCTGGCATTCGGGAAGCTCTGCAGCGCGCGCACGGAAAAATTGCCGCTGTCAGCCCTATCGTCGGCAATGCTCCGGTCGCGGGTCCGGCCGGGATTCTGATGGCCGCGCAAGGCTTGCCCTGTTCGATCGCGGGAGTCGCGCAAGCGTACGAAGATTTTCTGGACGTCCTGATCTGCGACACGCGCGACGCCCGCTCTGCCGAGGCGCTCCGCAAAAACGGCTTGCGCGTGCAGTGTACCCAAACCATCATGCGCAGCCCGGAAGACAAAGCCGCGCTGGCGCGCGAAGTGCTTTCTTTCATTGCACCGGCTCCGCGCGCAGGCAATGCACCGCTGCATCACGGCGCCGCGGCGCGCCATCTGGACCCCCAGCCGTGATTCTCGTTCCCGTCAAGAATACGTCTTCGGCAAAGCAGCGCCTGGCGGCCGTTCTCGATCAACCCTCCCGAACCGCATTGGCCCAGGCCATGCTGTACGACGTGCTCACCACACTGCACAATTGGCCCGCTCGAAAAAATGCCCGCCCTACGGTCGCCGTGGTCACCAACGATCCCTACGCAGTAAAGCTGGCCACGGAGTATGAATTCGAAGTCATCCCCGACCCCGACAATCCCGGAGAAACCGGGGCCATCGAGATGGCCACTCGGATCTGCGTCGAGCGCGGCGTCGAGAGCACGCTGGTGATCCCCGCCGACATTCCTCTGATTCAGTCTTGGGAACTCGACGAAATCCTGAAGCACGCGCCCGCCGAAGGCAGTGTACTCGTCCCCGCCGCCGATGGACGCGGCACCAACGCCATCTTCCGCCGTCCCGCAAATCTATTCCCGCTCCGCTTCGGCAACGACAGCTTTAAGCCGCACCATGCGGCCGCGCGAGAGACCGGAAAACCGTGCGTCGTTCTGAATCTGCCCGGCATCGCCGTGGACGTCGATAATCCCGAAGACCTGGATCAACTGATCTCGTCCCCCAGCAAAACTCGCGCCCAGCGCCTGGCCCGCGAATATGCCCGTGCAGGCACAGCCCATGTAGGGACAGGCGGCCCTGCGAGCTTGCCCTGAGCGAAGTCGAAGGGTCCAGCCGCCAAGCGGCGGGGAATGAACGCTCGCTAGCTGCCGAACGGGTAAGATTGCTTTGTGAGGAAGGCTAGCAGAGTCAGAAACGCACTAGCCGCGGAGCGGCGCAAGAATGCAGCCCACGGCGCCAGCCGTGGGTCAGCGGCCCAGGACTCGTCAGCCCCGAAGGGGCGAAAGAAACCCAGACCCGCATCGTCCGCTGAACTCCGTCTCATCCCAATCCCGCTCGCCGATGAAATCCTTCCCGGCGATCCGCTCGCCGATAAACTTCTAGCGGCCCTTCGCCAATCCCGCCTCCGCCTGCAACCGGGCGACATCCTCATCGTGAAACACAAAATCGTCTCCAAAGCCGAAGGCCGCATCATCGACCTGGCGACGATCCATCCCTCCACCCAATCCATCGCATGGGCGAAACAATACGCCCTCGATGCCCGCGTCATCGAATTAGCCCTGCGCGAGAGCCGCGCCGTCATCCGCCGCAAAAACGGCGTGCTAATTACCGAGACCCACCACGGCTTTCTCTGCGCCAACAGCGGCGTCGACGTCTCCAACGTCAGCGGAGGCACGCACGCGCTTCTGCTCCCCGAAGACTCAGATCGCTCTGCCGCCAATCTTCGCCGCGCAGTCAAGAGCCACACCGGCCTCACCATCCCCGTAATCATCACCGACAGTTTCGGCCGCCCCTGGCGCGAAGGCCTGACCGAGTTCGCCATCGGCATCGCCGGGATGAAACCTCTGCGCGATGACCGCGGCCGCCGTGACTCCCGCGGCTACATGCTAAAAGCCAGCGTCGAGGCCGTCGCCGACGAACTGGCCTGCGCCGCCGGACTCGTCTGCGGCAAACTCAACCGCGCCCCCGCGTGTATCGTCCGCGGATTCCGTTACGAGGCTGGTCGGGGCCGGACCACCGACCTGCTGCGGCCTGCGGAGAGTGACTTATTCCGCTAAACTTCCGCTACACTGTAGAGACGTTGCTTGCAACGTCTTGCCTCAGCAGGCACACCAGTACGTGGCGAGAAGAGACGTAGCAAGCTACGTCTCTACGGAGGGTTTGATGTCCCACGAACTCACACCTTCGGAACTCGACGCCTTCCCCGCGCTCGACTGGTCCGACATCGCTCCGCGCCTGACCCCCGCGTTGCGGTCTTCTTTGGAGAAGGCACTCGAAACGCAAAATGGCGCCAACATCTCGCTGGCTGAGTCCTACGCGCTGGCCAACGCCGAAGGCGACGACCTTCTTGGTCTGCTCGTCGCCGCCAACCTGCTGCGCGCCGAACTCGCCGGCAACATCGTCACTTACGTGGTCAACCGCAACATCAATTTCACCAACGTCTGTTTCGTGGGATGCAAGTTCTGCGCCTTCAGCCGGGGCCCGCGCGAGTCCGACACTTACTTCCTCACCCTCGATCAGATGGCGCAGAAGGCTATCGAAGCCTGGCACCTCGGCGCCACCGAAGTGTGCATCCAGGGCGGCTTGCCGCGCGATCTTCCCAAGTTTCATTACCGCGACATTCTTCGCGCCATAAAGAACGCCCTCCCACGCATGCACATCCACGCCTTCTCGCCGATGGAGATCGTATACGGCGTCGAACTGACCGGCATGCCTCTGGCCGACTATCTTTCGATGCTGCGCGACAACGGCCTCGGCACCCTGCCCGGCACTGCCGCCGAGATTCTCGACGACCAGATCCGCCACATTCTTTCGGCCAACAAGCTTTCCACCGCCCAGTGGATCGAAGTCATCCGCACCGCGCATCGCTGCGGCATCCGCTCGACTTCGACGCTCATGTATGGACACACCGAAACCCCGGCCCACTGGGTCCGCCAGATGCTGCTGCTGCGCGAGATTCAGTCCGAAACCGGGGGCTTCACCGAGTTCGTTCCCCTCGGCTTCGTCCATCAAAACACGCTGCTCTTCCATCAAGGATTGGCGCGGACTGGGCCAACGTTGGCCGAGCATCTCAAGGTTCACGCGCTCGCCCGCCTGCTGCTGGCCGGCTCCATCAACAATATTCAAGTTTCGTGGGTGAAGCTGAACCGCCGCCTTTCGCAACTCTGCCTGCACGCCGGCGCCAACGACTATGGCGGCACTTTGATGGAGGAAAACATTTCGCGCGAAGCCGGAGCCACCGCAGGCCAATACACCAGTCCAGAAGATTTTCAGTCGCTGATCCTGGAGATGGGACGCATCCCCGCCGAACGCAACACAACTTACTCGCGCATCAACATCAAACTCCCGCTGAATGAAGACGTATGCACCGCCGAGCAGGCCATGGAGGCCGAGTTCGCATGACGGCAACTGCGAATCCTTCAGGACCTCGCCCTATAGCAGTCATCGGAGGTACAGGTCCCGCCGGCATGGGACTCGCACTGCGCTGGGCGCGCGCGGGAGAGGCCGTTATTATCGGGTCCCGCAACGAAGAACGCGCCCAGCAAACCGCCGCCGCCATTCAGCGAAAAGCCGGCCCTGAGGCCAATGTTTCCGGCATGGAAAATAGCGCCGCCTGCGCCGCCGCCGACATTCTGATGCTGACCGTTCCCTTCGAAGCCCAAGCCTCGCTGATCAAACAACTCAAGCCCGCCATGACCGAGGGCAGCATCCTGATCGACGCCACCGTTCCCCTGGCCGCCAGCGTCGGCGGACGAGCCTCCCGCACTCTCGGCGTCTGGCAAGGTTCCGCCGCCCAGCAGGCCGCCGAACTCGTGCCTAAAGAAGTGAGCGTGGTCGCCGCTTTCCACAACCTTTCCGCCGACGTGCTCAACGGCGACGCCCCCCTCGATTGCGACGTCATCGTCTGCAGCAACGATGCCGACGCCGCCCAGCTCACCCGCGAACTGGCGGCCAAGATTCCCGGGGTCCGCCCCATCGACGGTGGACCGCTCCAAAACGCTCGCATCGTCGAGCAAATCACTGCCATGCTCATCGGCATGAATATTCGCTTCAAAGGCCATGCGGGAATCCGCATCACAGGTCTGCCGCCCAGCGCTTACCGCTAACGCGAAGGAGTTCCTCCGTTGAGCCAGAACAGCCACCTCGACGCCGCCTGGCAATATCACAGCGGCACAAAGCATTCTCCACTCAGCGTGCGCACGAGTCCCCACTTTCTGGACTGGGAAAACAAACCACTGTTGTTCAAGATTTATCCCACGCTCGAAGTCCTGCGTCTGCCTAGGGACTTCCGGGAAACCAGCTGCCCCGCACTTTCCGCGATCGCGGCTGCTGGGCGGCAAACGCAAGTCGAGGCCATCCCCAATCTCGAGACTCTGGCGCAAGTGCTCTTCTTCTCTGCCGGAGTTGTTCGGAGTAAGAAGCACGAGCAAGGCGAAACCTTTTTTCGCGCCGCGGCATGCACGGGAGCCCTCTATGAAATCGAACTTTACGTCGTCTGCACTGATCTTCCCGGTGAAGCCCTGCCCGGCGCCAACTCTGCCGGCCTTGCGGCTGGCGTCTACCATTTCGGCGTCGCCGAATTCGGCCTGCGCCAACTGCGGGCGGGCGACTTCCGGCAGACACTGGTCGACGCCACCGCCAGCAATCCATCCCTTGCGCACGCTCCGGTAATCATCATTTGCACCGGCACTTACTGGCGTAACGCCTGGAAATACCGCTCCCGCACCTATCGCCACTTCGGATGGGATAACGGCACCATCCTTGCCAATCTCTTGGCGATGTCCGAAGCCTTACATCTTCCTGCCAAAGTTGTGACCGGGTTCGTCGATTCTCAGATCAATGCGTTGCTCGGCCTCGATACCAAACGCGAGGTAGCATTCTCTCTGGCGTCGATCGGTCACCAGCCGTCGACCCCGCCGAACCCACCGCAAATCGCGCCTCTCAACCTTCCGATCGTCCCCTATTCGAAGGAAGAGGTCGACTATCCGGCGATGCGCAAAATGCACGAAGCCTCTTCGCTTGATTCCGCCGGCGAGGTCGCCACCGTGCGCGGCAAGACGCCAGCGCACGACTTGCCCCCGCCCAAAGGGACAACCACGTCACTGCAACTGGACAACGATTCCATTCCTCAAGACTCCATGCCTCAAGACTCTATAGAGAAAGTGATCTCCCGCCGCGGTTCGACCCGCCAATTCTCGCGCCAATCCATCTCTCTGTCACAGCTTTCACTCATGCTCGATCGCGCCACGCGAGGCATACCCGCCGACTTTCTCGAACCGCTCGGAAGTCACCTCAACGATCTCTATTTGATCGTGAACAACGTGGATGGCCTGGCCGCCGGAGCCTACGTCTATCACTGGGAAAGCAAGACTCTCGAACTGCTGAAGCCCGGGGACTTTCGCGACAAGGCTGGCTTTCTGGGACTCGACCAACAACTTCCCGCCGATGCCGCCGTCGAAGTGTTCTTCCTCGCCGACCTGAAGAAGATTCTGGAACGCTACGGCAACCGCGGATACCGTGCCGCGCAACTGGAAGCCGGCATTCTGGGTGGCAAACTTTACCTTGCCGCGTATGCCCAGCGCCTCGGCGCGAGCGGCCTGACTTTTTACGACGATGACGTTGTCAACTTTTTCTCGCCCCACGCTCGGGGCAAGAGCGCAATCTTCCTGGTCGCCCTCGGCCGCAGCGCACTTCGCAAATAGGTTATTGCAAGATGTGAAACTAAACCCTCCCTCAAACGTCTTCATTATTTCCCGCAGAAGCCCGAAGTGCTATGCTTCCGCTCATGAATAACGACAACCGTTCATTCAGCGATGTCGGTGGAACCTCCGGCGGGCTCGGCATGTTTCTGGTCGGTTTTGCCATGGCGTGCATTGGAGGCTTCCTCATCACCAATCAAGTCACCGTGGTGAGTTCCTATTGGAATTTCTGGGGAGGCAGCAGCTTCGGCGTCACTCTGCTACCCATGCTGCTCGGCGTCGGGATCCTTTTCTGGAATGGCAAGAGCACCATCGGATGGCTGCTCACCGTTGCCGGAGCCCTGTTCATCTTCGCGGGCATCATCGCGAACATGCACATCTACTTTCGCGGAGCGACCCTGTTCAACACCATGGTGATGCTGATTCTGCTGGTGGGCGGATTGGTTCTGATTGCGCGTTCGCTCCGGCCGCATAGCCCCAAGCCAAGCCAGTAGCCGGGGGCTATCAGCTTCTGCAAAATTACTTTGCGAAGTGCGATATTCCCCGCCCATCCTGCCGTTGACATCACCAGCCTCAAGCCATAGCATCCAGTGTTGACCGTCGCGGGACCTCCCGCGGAATGGTAGCCGTTGGTAGACCAGGTACCCATCCCACGCGGCGCTACAACGAGACGATCGTTTTCAGTAACATACAGGCAAACAAGAAATACGAGCCAGGTCGTCAGGGAACCGTCCCGCGGGAGTGTACGTAGCACAAGATGAGGGAGTCCGAGTTATGAGCAACAAATTCATTGACGGTCTCAAGCACGTCATCATCGAAGACGACGATCCCAAGGCGGAAGCGCAAAAGCCAGCGCAGGCGCATCCCCAGCCCCACACCGAAGCAGCACCCACCGTCACCGTGCCCGTCGCGGCTTCTACCGACACTCCGGCATATCATCCGGCGAGCACGCCGCCCATGAGTGAAGAGACCGAGCACGTCTACCAGAGGATTCTGGCGAAAACGAATTTCGAAGCGACCCAGGTCTCCGCCACCATCCACAAATATCTCGATCCACTCTCAGCGATTCCTTCGCTCGATGAGCGCACCAAGTTCAAGACCGCGGTCATTCAGGCGAAAGCGCAGGAAGGTCTCTCGCAGGAAAAAATTCTTGCCACGTTCGACGGCCTGAAAGTCGCCTTGCAGACCGAGCAGGAATCGTTTGCCAATTCGGCGGCAGCCACCAAGCAGAGAGAGATCGACGATCGCCAGAAGAAGGTACAGGAAGTCACCGACGCGATCGCACAGAAGCAGAAAGAAATTGCGCAGCTCCAGCAGCGGCTGTCGGAAGTCACGACCGACCTGGTGGGAGCGCAGGGCAAGATTCAGCGCGCCGAATCGCAGTTCGCGATCGCTGTCCAGCGACGCGCTCTTGAGATCGATCAGGAGAAGGCCAAGTACGTCAGCCTTCTCCAAGGATAAGGAACCATGAGCATAACGCCTTCCACTCCTACGAACCTCGGTGATGAACTGAAATCTTTCTGGTCGCGCCCCGAGGGCAAAACCGGAATGATCTTTATCGTGTTGGCGGCCGCCGCGGCGGTCTATGGCTGGGCCCAGATTGTACCCTTCATCGTTTCGATGCTGGCCGACACTCTGCACATGATTTACCTGGCGGGAATCATAGCCGCGGTTCTGTTTGTGGTTTTCAGCAGCCGCACCCATCTGTTGTTCCGTCTGCTGATGCGGTGGATTACCGGGCTGATCATCAACATCGATCCTATCGGCATCCTGAAAGACCACCTGTCGCAGATGCGCAAGCGCCGCGACGTGATGTCGCAGCAGATCTCGAACGTCAGCGGGCAGATCCAGTACTTGAAGAACGTCATCGACAAAAACCAGGCCATGGCCAATGAAAACATGCGCCTGGCGGCCCATGCCAAGAAACTCGCAACCAGCACCGCGGACCAGAACGAGCAGCTTCGCATGGCCCTGCAGATGAAGGCCAAGGCCAACCAGGCGGGCCGGTTGCAGAAGTCGAATATGAGTTACCAGCAGCTACTGGCCAAGTTGCAAAACATCTACGACCTGCTCAGCAAGTGGGCCGTCCACATCGACTTCTACATCGAAGACACCGACAACGAAGTCAAGCAGGCGGAAATCGAGTACAAGACGATCAACGCCGCCTATCGCGCCTACCGTACGGCACTCGCCGTAATCAAGGGCACGGGCGACGAAAAAGAACTCTACAACCAGACCATGGAGCACCTCGCCGAAGAAGCTGGCCGCAAACTGGGCGAGATGGAAGACTTCCAGCGCCTCGCGCAGAACTTCATGGACACGATCGATCTGGAAAACGGCGCGGTCGAAACCGAAGCCCTCGAGAAACTCGATGCCTACGAGCAGAAGTTGCTCACGTCGGGCGCAACCGACACGGCTTTCCTGCTGCCGGGAGCGACCGCGGCACCAGTGCCGGTTCCGGCTGGAAAAAGCAGTGACGCTCCGCCCGCAGCGAAAAGTGCGGGCGATTACGGGGACATGTTCAAGTAACGAGATCTTGATATGCAGCAGTTTGAGAACGACGATTCGTATCAGGGCATCGCTTTAGCGATGCCGTCGCGGGAATCGAGAAGGTACGGCTTTAGCCGCTGCGGTTTTGTCCCGCCAAGGCCGGTGTGGCATGCCTCAAGGCATGCCCTGATACAAACCTTCTTCTCAATCACTGCCGCGATAGGCATTTTGAAACACAAGTTGTATCCGGGGAGGAAACGCAAGGCATGGCACACATCAAGACTGGCCCGAAAATAATCCTGATCATTCTGCTCGTCGTGGGCTTTGTGTTTGGACTTCGCAAGGCCGCGGAACTTGGCTGGATTCCCACTCCCGGCGTAATGAAAGCGCTGGTCCCCGAGAAGGCCGCCCTGCCGGACGTGAAAGAAGCTCTGGTGCAGAACGTGGAGCCAGTTGCGCTTCCCACCGCAACTGCCGCAAGCGTGCCCGCAACGTTGATCCGTGGCGAGATCTGGGAGTGGAATGCCCAGATCAACATGATCTACGCCAACGGCGGCGCGACCACGACCAAAGGCTCGCTGATGGAGAAGCACGGCGCCAACCTGGTGCTCGTCCGTCAGGATGACACTGGCAAAATGCAGGAAGACCTGATCGCCTGCGCCCGCGAAATTTCCAGTGGATCGTCGCAGTGCTCCAACGGCGCGAATTTCGTGGTCATCATGGGCGACGGTTCGGGACAGTTCCTCGCCGCCGTCAACCCGCAGCTCAAGAAACTCGGCAACGAATTCCAGGCCAAAGTGATTGGCGCAACCGGCTATAGCCGCGGCGAAGACTCGCTTATGGCGCCACCCGAAGTGAAAAGCAATCCGCAGGCCGCGAAAGGATTATTGGTCGAAGGCGTGCTGCGTGATGGCGACTGGAACATCGCCCAGAAGTGGGAAGGCGATAACAGCATCAAGAACAATCCCGACGAAAAGACGTGGGATCCCGATGCGGTCAACTGGCTGAACGCTTCCGACTACAACGTCGCAGCCGCCGATTACGTTGCCGGAAAATGCGACGACCGCAAAGTCGTGAAAGACGGCCACCTCACTGGCGAAACCAAGCACGTCTGTGTAAACGCAGTCGTGACCTGGACCCCCGGCGATGTCACCATCGCCAAAGGTAAGGGCGGCCTGATCAAAGTAGTCAGTTCCAAGCAGTATCGTTCACAAATGCCGGCCGTGATCCTCGGCCCCAAGAATTTCTTCGAACGCAATCGCGCTGAGATCGAGGGCATGCTCGCCGCCACCTTCGAAGCCGGCGACCAGGTCAAGGCCTTCGATCAGGTACTGCACAAAGCTTCCGCCATCAGCGCCAAGGTCTACAACGACCAGGATGAAGCCTACTGGTACAAATACTACAAAGGCGTGACCGAGAACGACGCTCAGGGCCTGAAAGTGGATCTCGGTGGATCGACCGTCAACAACCTCGCCGACAACTTGATCCTCTTCGGCCTCGAGCCCGGCACCAACGACAACTTCCGCTCCACCTACACCGTCTTCGCCAATATCGCCACCCAGCAATATCCCGCGCTGTTCAAAGACACGCCGATCCCCGACGTGAAAGATATCGAAGACAAGTCTTATATCACCGGAGCGCAGGCGCGCATGAGCAGCGGTGGCGCTGAAGGCGAGGCGCCTCAATACGCCGCTAACCAGACTGGGCCCGTGGTCTCGAAGCGGTCATACTCGATTAATTTCGATACCGGCAAGGCAACCTTCACGACTGAGGGCGTCCGCACGATGTCGGAACTGAAGGACTCTCTCGCCATCACCGGCCTGTTCATTCAGGTCGATGGCTACACTGACAACACTGGCAGCGAGGGAGTGAATCAGGCGCTCTCCGATGCCCGCGCCGCCGCGGTGAAAGATTGGCTGCAGAAGCACGCGCCGCGCAATTTTCCCGACAACCGCTTCAAGATTGTAGGACACGGCTCGCAGAATCCGGTAGCCACCAACGACACCGCCGCCGGGAAAGCCGCGAACCGCCGCGTGGAAATCACACTGTCAGGCAGTTAAAGGCACACGTTGAAGCTTGTCATTCCGAGAAACGCAGCGGCAAAAAGGGTTGTCATTCCGAGGAGCGAAAGCGACGAGAGCCTGTCCTGAGCGAAGTCGAAGGAAACCTGCTGTTTGCATGCAGCAACCGAGAAGCAGATTTCTCGCTTCGCTCGAAATGACAAAGATAGACACAGATGAATCAAGCGATTGAAGTTTTATCACCTAACCGGGTGATCTCCAAACAAACCGTCCGCTGGCTGGTAGGACTCCAGCTGGTGATGCTGTTTTTCATCTGGGTTTTTTCCCCCACCGTCTTCCTCCCCAAGCCCAAGGAAGTTTGGCAAGCGCTCGGCGAAATGTGGATGGCTGGCCTGGGAGGAGAGCTGATCACCAGCTTCTACCTGAACCTGCAAGCCATCGCGCTGGCGACGCTGCTCTCGCTGCTGATGGCCTACCTCACGGTTATCCCTTTCTTCCGCCCTATCGTTACCCTGCTCAGCAAGCTGCGTTTCCTCTCCATGGTGGGCCTGACGTTCTTCTTTACCCTGATGGCGAGCACGGGACATGAGCTCAAACTTTTCTTGCTGGTCTTCTCGGTGTCGGTGTTTTTTGTCACCGGCATGGCCGAGGTGGTCGCCAGTATTCCCAAGGAAAGATTCGATCTGGCGCGCACGCTGCGCATGGGCGAATGGCGTGTCGTTTACGAAGTGGTCGTGATCGGCCAGGCGGACAAGGCTTTCGAAGTCCTGCGCCAGAACGCCGCCATGGGATGGATGATGCTGACCATGGTCGAAGGCATCTCCCGCTCTGAAGGCGGAGTGGGCGCCATGCTGCTCAATCAGAACAAGCATTTTCATCTCAGCGCAGTGTTTGCCATTCAGTTGACCATCCTGCTATTGGGCCTGGGACAGGACTATGCGATCGGCCTGCTGCGCAACGTTTTTTGTCCGTACGCGGATCTGACTTTGGAGCGCAAGTAAGAGAAATCATGCCCACGTACACCTACGGAAAAACGCTGCTGAAAGTGGAGGACGTCTCCCTCGAATACGACGGCCGTCCCATCCTTAAGCACGTCAGCGCCGAGATCAAGGACATCATCTGCAGCGACCACGTCCAAGGCCAGGTCGTCGGATTTCTCGGCCCCAGCGGCATCGGCAAGACCCAGCTGTTCCGCATCATAGCCGGACTGAACAAGCCCACCTCCGGCCGCGTCACCATTAATGGGCAAGACCGCCCGGTGCAGGCTGGCGAAGTCGGAGTCGTCGCTCAGGACTATCCTCTGTTCGAGCATCGCACGGTTATGTCGAACCTGCTGCTCGCTGCAAACCAGAAAGAAAAAGACGACAAAACCGCGCGCGAAAAAGTCATTCAGTACCTGACCGAGTTCGACCTGGTCGACAAGGCGCGACTGTACCCGGTTCAGCTATCCGGAGGACAGCGCCAGCGCTGCGCCATCATCCAGCAAATCCTCTGCTCCGACCATTTTCTGCTGATGGACGAACCTTTCAGCGGTCTGGACCTGCTCATGCTGGAAAAGACCAGCGCGCTCATCCAGCAGGTCGCCAACATGGACGAACTCAACACCATCATCGTGGTCACACACGACATCACCGCGGCGGCCGCGGTCGCCGACCATCTCTGGCTGATGGGACGCGACCACGACGCCAAGGGCAATCCGCTGCCCGGCTCGCACATCGTGGAGACCTACGACTTGGTCGAACGCGACCTCTGCTGGCATCCTCAGATCATCACCCAGCCCAAGTTCATGGAGTTTGTCCGCGAAGTAAAAGACCGCTTCCGCAGCCTGTAGCCAGGTCAGTGAGTGGAATGGCGATTTTTCGCCAACTGGGGCAATTTGCCTGAAGTGTGGCTTGGAAAGGCGTGCCCGAGAACCGGTGTGCTTTTTGATCGGTAACAGCCAGGACTTGACCTCGGTCCCGCTGGAGCACACCAGATTGTTGGTAAGGGCCGGAAACCCGCCACAAAGACTTTCGGAAAATCAGCTCCACGGAGGACCTTTCCACTCGGGGCTCTTCCATTCCTTACCTTTGATCATCGGCTTCTCGCCCTTCTTTGCTGCCTTCTGGCTCGCCTTTGCCCATTGCAAGGCGGCTTTCACTTCGTCGTCTTTGCCGAGCTTGGATGCAGAATTAAGATTGGCAATCGCCAAGTCCCACTGGCCCAGCATTCCGTAGGAGATTCCCATGCCCCAGTAGGCAGTTTGAAAGCCTGGTTTGATGGAAAGGGCATTCTGAGCCAGCGTGATGCTCTCCTGATATTGGCCCGCCTGATAGGCCAGCCGAGCTTTGGTAAGCGGCACGTTGGCTTGCAGCGTCTGGAGATCGGGAACGGGGGCGCCCACCTGTGCGTCCTTGGCGACCTGAAGGATCTCAGGCTCCATGGGGCGAACACAGAGCGCGGCGATCGCGCTGAGATAGGTGGCTCTGGTCTTGGTGCGAAGAATCGGTTTAACTGTGAGTTGGGGAGGGATCACGACCAAAGCCGATCCTTGGTCGGTAGGGGATGGCGTTGAAGTCCAAATCGAGCAATTCGCATCGTTACTGCCAATTTCGATTTTCATAGTGAACTCATCGTGCGGCTCCGTCCAGTCTCCGTGCCCGATCCAACAAGTCTTCGTGTGATTGTCAACGCATGGAATCGCGTAAGCCGGGCCGTCATTGATGTTCACGACCCCGTGACGGGTGTATTCGATTCCCTTCACCTCGTCGGCTGTGGGAAGACGCCAGCCCGACAACCCGCCGATTCTCAGGGCTGAGCAGTAGTCACTCGCCTCCTGCCAGCTCAACCCGCTCCAGTGGATGTGGTAGGGAGGGACGTAGTCATGTTCAGCCCACATGAGGCCGCTCGCTGGATCGGGCAACCACTTCGAAGGATCTTTGTCCCATGGTCCCCACCATGGTTGCTGCGCGCGGCAGAATGGTGTGACACATACAGTAATGCCCAGCCAAATCAATAAGGTCCTGACGTATGGATTCAAGCGACCATGCCTTTCTCCCCAGGCGGCGCGGACCGCAAATCGGAACGCGATTTTTGAGTCCGCTCAAATCTTACAAGCTTCGACAGATGTAGACCATCGATCTTTCCATCGAGGTCATCCATCAGCAATCAGGGAGTGTACGAACGGCAGAAATGGTCTCAGACTGTCGAAATCTCAACTGTCGAAATCAGGCCTTTTCGCTCATTGAGCTGCGAGGTCGGCCACTGCTATCGCTGCCCTACTCCTCCGCCACCGGCCCCGACATCTCCTCCGACGGCTCTCCGCCCGCCATGGCTTGCGCGATGATCAACTGCCGCGCTTCCACGCGAATCTTCGGCAATTGCACGCTGAACCACCACGCTCCCATCACCGATGCCAGGCCGCCAATCGCCACGGTCAGCGGGGCGCTCAGGCGGTCCGACAATGCACCCCCCAGCAGCGCTCCCAGCGGAGCCATGCCCATGAACATCATCGAGTACAGCGCCATCGTCCGCCCGCGCAGCGCATCCGGCACCATCACCTGGATCAGCGTGTTCGACGACGCCATCTGCAGCATGATGAAATATCCCACCGGCATCAGCAGCAACACTGACAGCCAGAACGATCTCGAAAACGAAAACAGCATCAGGCTCACGCCAAACCCCGCGCAGCATACCGAGACCCACGTTCCCAGGCCCTTGACTCCCGACCGTACCGCCAGCGTCAGCGCTCCCAGCAGCGCTCCCACGCCCGCCGCGCCCATCAGGATCCCCAGCCGCACCGCTCCCAGATCGTGCGATCCGATCAACGACGCGAATTCCTGCCCGCCGTGGTGCAATATCTTGTCGGCAAAAATCGGCATCAACACCACGTAAGGCATCCCGGTCACACTCACCAGCCCCAACAGGATCATCAGCGCTCGAATCGGCGCCGTCCGGTTTACAAATTGAAAGCCTTCGAGGATGTGCTCCCACGGGGACGTGTCGGCCGAAACCCGCGCCGGGGCATTCACGTTCATCAACATGAGCCCGGCAATAACCGCGATGTAGCTCACCCCGTTCGCGAAGAAGCACCACCCCTCTCCCAGCCTGGCTACCAGAACTCCCGCCACCGCCGGCCCGATCACGCGCGCCCCGTTGAACATGGAAGAGTTCAGCGCGATGGCATTCATCAAGTCTTCCTTGCCCACCATGTCCACCAGGAATGACTGGCGCCCGGGGATATCAAACGCGTTCACCACCCCCAACAGCGCCGCCAGCACGAAGATCTCCCGCACCGTAACCTTGTTCGACAGCGTCAGCGCCGCCAGCACGAGCGCCAGCAGCATCGAAGCGATCTGGGTGCCGATCACTACATGTTTGCGGTTGCTGCGATCCGCCACAATACCGCCGAGCGGCGCAAACAGGAACACAGGAATCTGGCTGGCAAATCCCACCGCTCCCAGTTTCAGCCCGGAACCGGTCAACCGGTACACCAGCCACGACTGCGCCACAGTCTGCATCCACGTGCCGATCAGAGAAATCAATTGCCCGCTGAAAAAAAGCTGGAAGTTGCGATGCCGCAGCGCGCGTCCGGCGGCCTGCCAGCGCAGCCTGCGGTTCTCGGATCCGGGCCCGCTGCTCGCAGATACATTCTCTTGGATGGGAACTTTCGACTCAGCCACGATCAATTCTTTGGATGACGGAGCATCTTCTCGCGCATCACTATATCGCGCCCGGATGACTCTCCCCGCGCAATCTGCTGAGCTTGTCCGAGTTTTCCACAGGCTGATCTCACTTCGCAGCCCCCATCCTCCCGCCCAGCAAGCCCCAAGTCCAAGCTTATGAATGGTTTGGAATTTTCCCAAATTTGAGAGACTGTGGCAGACTTCGCCAACTTGGCGCTTCTCTTATCGCCCGCCGTGAGCTACAGTAGCCGCTGCGCTTTCGGCAACGCGGCAAAGGAAGTCACGCTACTATGACCACTCCTCCGGTTGGGATTGAACGCCGTGTCGGACAGCGGTTCCCGTATCTTCTCCCGCTCTCGCTGCGCCAGCCCGGAACCCCAGTGGAAGGAGTCGGATTCACGCAGGACCTCAGCTCGCGCGGAGTCTTTTTCTTCACCAACGCTCCGCTCACCGAAGGCTCCGAAATCGAACTCACGCTCCGCATGCCCTCCGAGATCACCCTGGGTGAGAGCATGCCCGTACGCTGCCGTGGCCGCATTTTGCGGGTCGAGCGGCCTGCTTCTACTCTCGCTCCAGATCCCTCGGGAACGCCTCACGCGGACACCAAAATCGGCGTTGCTGTTCGCTTCGAAGGCTACGAGTATCTCCCCGACTGCTCCGAGTCTTCCGCCACCTTCCCGCGCGTCTCGGCACTCCACGCCCATCACGACGAGGACCGGCCTCTGGTCCACTCTTCCGCCCGTCCAGTCTTGGGCTAGGATTCGTTCCGCAAGCGTTCCTGTCAGGCCCGCGAGGATCGGCCCGGTAAAACATCTTTTCAACTCTCCCATCCTGGGCTTACAATGTCTGGTAACAGGGGCGAGGCCTCGGGCTAATCTACGTTGTGAATTCCCCCCCACACGTTGATCATGCGGTTGCGTTGTCAAATCTGTCGCGCGCAGGTACGATCGTGCGTTACCTAGGTCACTTGGCGGAGAGTGCGTTCTCTTTCTAACATGCAGACACCGAGAGAAATCAGCGAGAACCGCACAATGCATGGCATCGCCGTCGCCCTCTTGACCGAGGACCAGGACCACCTATCCGCTCTGCAAAGTCGTTTGGAAGCGACGCGCTTGGGACAAGCGGTTTTCAGCCACGTCGGGTTTCCCGCCGGACCCACCGACGCAATTCTCCGCCAGCTTCAGGATTCGCGCGCCGAAGTCGTGATCGTCGACATCCCCGCGCAGGACGCCCAGCGTTCCATTCGAACCATCGAACTGATTCGCGCCACCACTCAGCAGATTGGCATCTTCGCCAACGGCGATATGACGCATCCCGCCAGCATCGTGGCCAGCATGCGCGCCGGCGCTGGCGAATATCTGGATCACTCCGCCGGGTCCGAGCCCTTGCTCGAAGCTCTCACTCGGTTCAGTTCCGCCCGCACTCGCAGCCTGGGCGGCGCAGGCAAGGCCCGGGTGTTTACGTTCCTCAGCGCCAAGGGAGGCGCGGGCTGCACCACCGCCGCTGTCAACACTGCGGTAGCCCTGCAGCAATCTCACGGCGACGTCGTCCTCGTCGATTTTGCTCCCATCGGTCACGCTTCGCTTCATCTCAACCTGCGGCCGCAGTTCGGCGTGCTCGATGCCCTGCAGAACCTGCACCGCCTCGACGGCTCTTTGCTCGATGGCCTCATGACTCCGACCAAGGAGGGATTGCATCTGCTGGCCGGACCGCAGCAGCCGTATCCCACCGAACCGACGCCGGGCGAACTGGCTCGTTTATTCGATCTGCTGGTGAACCACTACCGCTTCGTCGTCGTCGACGCCTCCAGCCGCCTCGACCCCACGACGCGCCTGCTCTCCGATCTTTCCAACGCCGTGCTCGTGGTCGCCCAGACCGATGTGGTTTCGCTGTGGAGTGCTGGACGCATTCACGCCTTCCTCGAAGAGGGCTCCGGCCGCGACCGCTTGCGCATGGTCTTGAATCGTTACAAGAAGATTCCCGGCTTCACCGAGGAAGACGTCCAGCACGTGACTAGTTGCAAGGTTTTGTGGAAGGTCCCCAATGCCTTCCAGGCCGTATCACCCTCCATCGACCACGGTACCCCCGTAGTCCTGCAGGATGGCCCGGAGATCAGCCGCTCCTATCGCGCCCTGGCAGCGACTCTTGCGGATGCGTCCTCTAATTCCGACGGCAGCCCAGACCTGGTTTACGGCACGGAAGATGCCCGCAAAAAGGCCCCCGGCCGCCTGAACCTTTCCCCAATCCGCGCCGGACAGTAATCAGTAGCGAGTACCTAGTACCCAGAATGCGCACTAGCCTCCAGCCTCTGCCTTTCTATTTCGTGCGCGTCGCTGGCCAGGGCCTGCGCTTAGAGGCCGTTGTTCTCTGGGTACTGGGTACTGGGTACAGGGTACAGGGTACTGGCTACTTTCGTTCCACCGCCGCCGGCGCGGCATCCTGCGGGAACATCTTGAACACGACTTCCCGCGAGTGCGAGGTCACTTTCTTGTTCACGTCGCTCGCGTTCTCGGTAAGCGTACCCTTCAGCACGAAATATGCCTCGTCTCCTGGGTTCTTTCCCTCGCCGCGCTCCACCGTCCCTTTGAAGTCGAACGACACCCCGTGGACGATTTCCGTCGTGAAGCTCAACTGACTGCCCTCCAGCTTCGCACTTTTGAAGAACTGATCCAGAAATGCTCCCTTGTCGCTTTCTCCATCTCCGAATCGCGAAACAAATCCGGTGAGGTGTCCCGTATCCTCCACCGTCACCTGCACGAATTCTCCTTCTTTCAAAAACGTGTACATCCCGGAATACGCGTGCCCACTTTTCTCGCTCGGTTGCGAAGCCGAGCCAGGTGATCCTGCCTTCGCGCCCGCATTTCCGGGTTTCGCCTCCTGACCGCGCAGCTCCGCCGACCCACTCAGTACTCCCAACCCGAGCGCCAACGCAAACACAAAGATGTAGAAGTAGACTTTTTTCATGACACCGCCCTAGCCTCAATCGTACTCCCGGCAACGTTGGGCGTCATCCTGACCGCAGCCGCTTTTCAGGCGAAGGGAGGGATCTTGCGCGGGCGGGCACACATCCGAGGAAAGCTTCCTCAACTAAAAAGGCCCCAGCCCCGCGGCTGAAGCCTTCCATCTTCGAACTCCACGCTCCTACTTCTTGGTCGCCTTCGCATCCATAAACGTCGTCCAACTCGTGCCGTCCATCGATACCTCAAACTTCAAACCGTAGCTGGCCGGGCTCAGCACTTTGATCGTCATCTTCTGCTTGATCTCCTGCCCGCCGTAGTTCTGGGTGCTCGTCCACGTCCAGGTATCGCCGCTGACCGTGCCCTTCGAAACCTCGCGCCGTCCCTGGCTGTTGAACTCGCTATAGGTATACACATTCTCGTCCGTGTCATACCCCATGAACGAAGTTGCTTTCCCCTCGCCGCCCACTTCCGGCGGCAGCTTGAAATCCGAGTGACCCACAACGAAGAAATTCCCCGGCATCCACTCCGTGCTGTCGGTCGAACTGAACTTTCCTCCCGCACCCCACGGGCCTGGCGCAATCGTTCCTTCCACGTTCCAGGTTCCCAGGAAGTAGTCGAGTTTCTTCACTTCCGGGCCGGGCTTGGGCGCCATCTGCGCCCAGGAAGCAGTCGCAAACAGAACCAGGGTCGAAACCAGAATTGCTCTGAAATTCATTGGCAGTGCTCCTTCGATTCGAATGCTTTTGGCCGTTAGCTCCTGGCCTTTAGCGAAAAGCCGACAGCGACGAGCTAAACGGCTTTCATTTCGCAAGCATCCTACTTCGCCCCGAATCCGTTGCCCAGTGCGATTCGTCAGCCGTGGGCCATGACAATTGTCACGCCGGCGCAATCACTTCCCCTTGGTCGCCTTCCCGTCCATCACGAGCGACCACTTCGTTCCATCCTCCGAAATTTCGGAGGTGAAGGTGTAGGACGTCGGCGAAGTGATCTTCATCGTGAACCGCCCTTTGATGACCTTCCCACCCATCTTTTCGTCACCCGTCCAAATCCAGGTCTCGCCGTCCGCGGAACCCTTAGAGTCCATGAATTCTCCAAAGCTGTTGAACTCGCGGTAGGTGTACGCTTTGTCGTCGGCGGAATATCCCATGAAAGAAATCCCCGTCCCGTTCCCCATCCCGCTCTTAAAGTCGGCGTGGCACACCAGGAAGAATCCGCCTTCCATCCACTCACACCTCTCGGTTTCCGTGACCTTGCCGCCCGGACCCATCTCGCCGGGCTTCATGTCGCCCTCCACGGTCCATGTACCGGAAAACATCTCGAGCTTCTTGTGTTCGGGCCCGGGCTTGGGCATCTCCGTCTGGGCCAGCGCTGTCGTCGCCAATATCAGCCACGTCGCTAGAATCATGCCTGTGTTTTTCATCGCGCGCCTCGCAATCTTATTGTTGATTGTTGATTTCTGATTGCTGAATGAAACGCACTTTCGGACCGCGGCGCGATATTAGTCTCACGCTAAGCATACGGTCAATTGTGCTTCTCAAAAGCAGATCTTCGATCAACAATCAACACTCAACACTTGTTAGTTCTACCAGTCTCCCCAATGCGACGCCGTCATCTGCTGAAACTTCATCTTCCACGCGTCCCCCTGCTTCACCCAAACCGTGCTGAAGTGCTGATACCGCGGAGGCGGCCCCTGATCCTCCACCGCCGGAACCCGCAATACGACGTTGTAGGTCACAATCGCGACCCCCTCGCCCGCCGTCACCACCTTCATGTCGTAGGCGAGCACATCAAACCCGCCATCTCCCATCTGGTCCAGCATTTCCTGCCGGCTATACAACTGCCCGTCGAACGCGACGAAAGAAAAGTCGTCGGTCAGCGTGCGCTTGAAAAAGGCCATGTCGCCCCTCTTCGCCGCCTCCACATAACTCTTCTCAGCGGCCATCAGCGTCTGTTCCAGCGGACTCGGCGCCTTGTCCGGCCCGCTCGCATTCTGCGCGTTTGCGCCACATGCCAAACACAACAACACCAACCATGCCGCGAAATAATTCTTCATCAGCCCTCCCCGTCACCCTACGACACTCAATCGATCTACTCCGCGACCCCCGGCAATCCGTCGATACTCTGCCGGTTCTTCTCTTGCCGGTAGATTTTCAGGCCTTCCGTCCCCCGCTTGCGGCACCAGGCCGGCAGATCCGGCCGCTCCCCCTCATACTTGAGCAAAGGGACCCCGAAGCCGCAGGAATCGCTAATGCGGGTGACCTCGACTACCATGATCGCACGTGTGCCTTCATAAACCGGGAAATGACCTTGCAGCGTGGCGAATTCTCCTTCATGTGGTTCGACGGCCCGGCCCTGTCCATGTAAGCGCAAAATCTTCGGCGCACCCTGAATCGCACAGAACATCAGCACAATCCGCCCGTTTTCTCGCAGGTGAGCCAGGGTCTCCACTCCGCTCCCAAAAATGTCGAGATACGCGACCATCCTCGGTCCCAGAATTCGGAATGTGTCCAGTCCCTTGGGCGAAACGTTGACGTGTCCCTTCGCATCCAGCGGCGCCGTCGCCACAAAAAATACCGACTGCTCCTGTATGAACTTCCTGAGCGCCTCGTTGATCTCTGGATAAGCTCTCGCCATGCGTCCCTGTATCACCCGGGTGCCCCATTTCTCGCGCGTTCTTGGCGCGAGAAGTGGGGATTTTGACTCGCACACCCAATCAGCAATAATCCTACCCTTGAATCTTCCCCGCCAGTTCCGCCCGCGGAACCGAAATCTGCTCGCCCGTCGCCAGATTCTTCAGCGCGAACGCATCCGCCTTCACTTCATTCTCTCCCACAATCAGAATGTACTTCGCCCCCGCCTTGGTCGCCGCCTCAAACGATTTCTTCAGCCGGAAGCCGTCGTCTCCCAACTCGACTGCCAGATCACGCCGCCGCAATTCCCGAGCCAGCCGCGCCGCCTCGCCATTCATTCCCGCCATCGGAGCCACATACACATCCGGCGTGCGCAGCACGCCCTCGGCCGTTTCCTTCAGCGACATCACCAGCCGGTCTTCCCCAATCGCGAATCCGATCCCCGGAGCCGCCGGCCCGCCCAGCGCCTCCGACAGCCCGTCATACCGGCCTCCGCCCAGAATCGCATTCTGCGCCCCCAGCGCCCCATGCGTAAACTCAAACGCCGTCCGCGTGTAGTAGTCGAGCCCGCGCACTAAGCGGTCGTCTATATGAAACTCGACTCCCACCTTGGTCAGGATTTCCTGCACCGCTTCAAAGTGCTTGCGGGAATCTTCGCCCAGAAACTGGGTGATGCGGGGCAGAGTTTCGATGATCGGCTGATCCCCCGGCACCTTGCAGTCAAACACGCGCAGCGGATTCGTCACCGCCCGCCGCTGACAGTCGTCACACATCTTTTCTTTGACCGGCTCCAAAGCCTTGCGCAGCGCCTCGTTGAACTGAGCGCGATCAGCCGGTGTGCCCACCGAATTCAACTCCAGATTCCAATCCGTAATCCCGAGCCGATCCAGCAACGTCGCCAGCATCTCCAGCACTTCCGCATCCCGCGCCGGAGACTCACTCCCCGCCGAAGCCGGCCCAATCACCTCCGCCCCAATCTGATAGAACTGCCGGTACCGCCCCTTCTGCGGCCGCTCCCGCCGAAACTGCGGTCCGATATAGTAGAGCTTGTTCAGCCCGCGATCCCACAGCTTGTGCTCGATGTAAGCACGCACCACACCCGCGGTATTCTCCGGGCGCAACGTCAACGACTGACCCTTCTCGCTCGCCGCGCGCGAGCGATCCTCCCACGTGTACATTTCTTTTGCGACAATGTCGGTCTCTTCTCCCACCCCGCGCGCAAACAATTCCGTCGCCTCAAAAATCGGCGTGCGAATTTCCTGGAAGTTGTAAGCGCGGAACACATCCCGCACCGCCGCCTCCACAAAATTCCACAGCGCCGTCTCCGGCGGCAAAAGGTCCCGTGTCCCTCGAACTGCACGCGGTTTGTAGGAGGCACGGTCCTTCGACGTGCCATGCTGTGCGACGTGGCCCCTGACGGCCTTGTCCGACCTGAATTTCTCCGCGTAGGCCGGGTCGAGGATCGCCTGTTTTAATGTCAGGCGAAGAACGGTTTCCATGAGGACGTACAGACGCTCCTCTTCTCCGGAAATCTGGGGCAGCCCTTGACCGTGCGCTAAGCTCGACCGAAGGTCGTAAATTCTATTGGCTTCGTCTGCGGTAATTGGCGGAGCTCCGACATCAGCCGCCAGTCTGAGGAGCCCGTCAACGAACTGAGCAGTCGATTCTCTTTGCCTGGTGTGAACTAGAGCCTCCACAGCGCTGCTCAGGAGCGTCCACCTCGTGTCAATAAAGTAGTCCGCTGCGGTGTAGTCGTACGTCCACAACGCCCGCCTGACTCGCTCGGGAAGGGCTGGCCAGTTGTATCGTTGGAGCAGGAGGGCTAACTCCTTTAGTTCATCCGCGACGAGCCAGTCCCGGGTTTCGCTCGCAGATAGAAATGCCTCTGAATGGTGGCTCTTGATCGGACCTGGCACAATCTCCAGGAGACTGCCATCTTCGGCATACGTGACACGCGCGGCGGCGCCGTAGTTTATGGTCGTTGGGTGCACTACCCTCGACAAAGCGACACATGTGTGAAGCCGACGATCACTATCCCAATTCAAATCCATCGCTGTAGCACTGGGGACTTCTCTGACGAATGTGTAGAGCTGCGCGAAAAGCTTCGGAGGATCAACGTTCCCGCGCCATTTGCCCTTGGGTTCGCAATTGTCGTAGATCTCCCAGAATACCTCGCTCGGTAGTCTCTCGACCCAGAGGTCCGGCGCGAGGTCGTGCCGAGTCTCTGGAATCGTGGACCACTCCAGCTGGGCCTTGTAAATATTGCCGTTTGTCTGCAGCGCGACATCTCTCACTGTCATTGGACTGGAACGTCACTACCTTTCGTTCAGATATTCCTCTTTGTACCCCAAATAATTCCTCGCATACCGCATGATCATCTCGTCTTCGTCCTTCTCCAACTTCCGCCGGAACTTCCCCGGAGACCCCATCCACAACGATCCCGGCTCAACCACCGTACCCTCCGGAATCAGCGTCCCCGCGGCGACAATCGACCCCGCCCCAATCCTCGCTCCATTCAAAATGATCGTTCCCATCCCGATCAAACACCGGTCCCCGATCACGCATCCATGCAGCGTCACCGAATGTCCCACCGTGACGTACTCGCCCAGATACACGCCCCACTGCTGCTTCATCCCATGCAGCACGCTGTTGTCCTGCACATTGGAGTAAGCCCCAATGCGTATCTCATGCACGTCCCCGCGCACCACCGCATTCATCCACACCGAGGCATGCTCGCCCAGCACCACGTCACCAATAATCTGCGCCGACTCGTCCACATAACAAGTCGCCGGAATCACCGGCTTCACACCTTTATAGGATCGAATCATAATTTCGGAAGGAACTTGAAAATACCACGAGAACGCGCTCCGGCGTAAGAGTGAGGCTATGGCAGCCGCCCTCGCTTCCCAAGATTTCCTTCGTGTACCTTCGTGTCCTTAGTGGTGATTGCCTTCGCCATTCCCTTTCCGGGAACGATCCCAAAATACTCTCCCCCACATCACAGAGTTTTTCTCCTCCCTCATGCTATACAGACTTTAGGTTCTCCATATTCCGCGGAGTAGGTTTCCGGCCGCACCTGACTTAAGCATGCGCCCTCCGGCACCTCTCCACGGTATTTCCGCCGCGCGTCCGGTTAACGCGCGTCGGGCCGTCCCTCCGAGCCGATCTCACGAGATAACGATCTCGCATGCAGGGGCAACCTCATGTCGTCGACACGCATTCTGTCTCTACCGGTTCTGATGTTCTTGCTGATGATGCTGTCCTCACTCGCGGCCCAGGACTCCGCCACTGGAGCGATCCGCGGCACCGTGCTCGACGCCACCGGCAGCCGCATCCCGCAAGCCTCAATTGTCGTAGTCAACACCGCGACTGGCACGCGCCACGCAGCGACCAGCGATGCGGAAGGCAGCTTCACCCTTGATTTGCTGCCGCCCGGCGACTACTCTGCCCGCGTCGTAGCCCAAGGCATGTCTCCCCAAATCACGCCCCAGCTGCACGTCGATGTCGGCGGCGTGGCTGTCCTCGAATTCCGCCTTACCATCGCCGGTGCCCACGAGAATATCACCGTCTCCGCCGCGCCCGCCCTGGTCGAAACCCAGCCCAGCGCCGTCTCCACGCTCCTCGACGAACGTGCCCTCAACGATTTGCCCCTCAACGGCCGCCGTTTCTCCGATCTCGCCCTGTTCTCCCCGGGAGTCACGCAGGATCCGCGCAGCCTCACCTCCGCCTCCAACGGCGATCTCTCGTTCGGAGGCATTCGCGGATTCCAGAACACCACCTTGGTCGACGGCCTCGACTTCAACAACGCCTTCTTCGCGCAGGCCCGCGGACGCTATCGCGCTCCCTACCAGTTTTCCACCGAAGTCGTGCAGGAGTTCCGCGTCTCCACCAACTCCTACGGGGCAGAACAGGGACGCTCCGGCGGCGCCGTCGTCAACGTTGTCACCAAGTCCGGGTCCAATCACCTGCACGGCACCGCCTTTTACTACCTGCGCGACAGTTCTTTCGGGGCGGCCAATCCTTTCTTAGCATTCAAGCCGCACAACCGCCAGCAGCAGTTCGGAGGCACCATCGGCGGCCCGCTCAAGCGCAACAAGATCTTCTTCTTCGCCGGCTTCGATCAGCATGTCTTCCGCTCCCCCAACGTCGTCGAATTCCTCGACGGCACTTCGAAAGTCGTGCCCGCCGCCGGAACCGGTCCTTACACGCCCGGAGACTACGAAGCCAGCGATCATGACCTGGTCTTCGCCGCCGCAGCGCGACTTACCTCGCTCGCCGGAGAGTATCCCGCCGCACAGATCGGCAACACTTCCTTTGCCAAGCTCGACATCAATCTCACCCCACGCCACCAGTTCACGCTGAAGATCAACACCACGCGCTACTGGGGAGCCAACAACGTTTTCCTCGATCCCGCCAGTCCCGTCACCTACGACTCCATCAGCAACAACGGCCAGGAACTCGTCTCCACTGAAACCGCGTCGCTCTCTCTGACCTCGGCTTTTTCCGCGCGCTGGATCAGCCATCTCCGCGCCCAGTTCTCGCGCGACCGCCAGCAGTCTTACAACAACCCGAGCGATGCTGGAGACCCCAGCGACGTGCTGGTAAAGATTCCCAACATCCTCGACGGTATGGGACGCTCCAACCTTCTTCCCCGCCAGACCCGCGAGCATCGCCTCCACCTCGCGGAGACCGTGAGTCACGATGGCTCCCGCAATACGTGGAAGTTTGGCGGCGACGCCCTGCTCACCTGGATCTACGATTTCTTCCCCAGCCAGCAAAGCGGCGAATACCTTTTCTATCCCATCAAAGTCGATCCCTTCACCTTTGCGCCCATGGAAGCCGGGCTCCCGCTAAGCCCCCTGCGCGCCTATGCCCACGAAGTCCCGCACTACTATCTGCAGAACTTCGGCAGCGCCACCTCGCATCCCGATACCAAGGAATACGCCGCCTTCGCCCAGGACACCGTCCGCGTAACCAACCATCTGGCGGTAAATCTCGGAGTCCGCTGGGACCTGCAAACCTTTACCATGGCCGGACTTCTCTCGAACCCTCTTTTCCCGCCCTCCGGCAAAGTTCCGTTCCAGCCCTACAACTTCGCTCCCCGCGCCGGACTCGCCTACTCATTCGGCAACAAGCGTCCGCTCGTCGTCCGCGCCGGATACGGCATCTTCTTCGTCCGCATTCCCCAGATCTACAACTCCGTCATCCAGACCGAAAACGGCATCACCGACGCCAGCGTCTTCCTGAACAACACGAACTACTACGACCGCCAGGTGTTCCCCACGTATCCCAATCCCTTAGTCGCCTGCCCGCTCTACTCCGCGACCTGCGCGTTGCCTGTGGGGTTCACCCAGGGCGTCACTAACCGTGTCTCTGCTTTCGCCACTAACTTCGTCACTCCGCGCGTGCAGCAGGCCAACCTCACCCTGGAAAAAGAGGTGGTCGATCACACCACCGTGTCCGTTTCATGGCTTACGGTTCGCGGGGAACACCTGATCCGCGCGCTCGATGTAAATCTGCCGCAGCCCACCGCCCTCACCTACCCCATCTTCGACTCGACCGGCTCCGTCTTCCAGGGTGGCTACTACACCGTCGACTCGTTCGCGACCTGGCAATTTACCCAATCCCTGACCTGTCCGTTTCCGCCCTGCATCAATCCTCTCGGGCGCCCCATCGCCCAACTCGGCGCCATCAACGAATTCCAAAGCGCCGCCTCCAGCTATTACAACGGAGCTACTGTTTCCATCAATCGCCGCGTCGCTCGCGGATCCTACCTGCGCCTCTCCTTCACTTACGCCCGCGCCATCGATGACGGGCAGGACGCGCTCGTCGCCGGACAACCCGCCACCGTTCAGAATTCCTACTCGCCCAGCACCGAGCGCGGGCCCAGCGTCACCGACCAGCGCGAGCGCCTGGTCGCCGCCTTCTCCGTCGAGCCGCACCCTTTTCATCGCGGACACGAATTTCTTGGCTACGCCTTCAACGGCTGGAAGATTTCCTCGGTGATCAACTACGGCAGCGGGCGCCCCTTCAGCGCCACCGTCGCCGGCGATCCCAATCAGGACGGCAACGATCTCAACGATCGGCTCCCCGGTTACAGCCGCAATGCCTTCACCGGCCCCGACTACGCCACCGCCGACGCGCGCCTCACCCGGACCGTGCGCTTCCACGAGCGCTACAAACTCAACCTCGTCGCCGAGTCCTTTAACCTCTTCAACCGCGACAACCAGCGCGTCACCATCACCTCCAACGGTCTGGTGAACTCCGCCACCACATTCGTCACGAACTCTGTCACCGCCAACATAGCCCCCTACCCCGGCTACTACACCTTGCCCACTAACTTCATGAAGCCCACAGCCGCCTATGCCCCCCGCCAAGTCCAGTTGGCGTTGAAATTCATTTTCTGAGAGTTGGTGCGCTTGTGAGAGTTGGGTGGACTTGCGAGAGATTTGGTGAATTGTGAGGGAGTTGGGTGAATTGTGAGAGAGATGTCGGAATTGATGACTCGAGTGGGATATTGAAGAAACTTTGTCATTCCGACCGCAGCGAAGCCCCTTCCCGCAGGGGAAGGGGCTCGCGGAGTGGAGGAACCTGCTGTTTGCGTGCGGAACTCCAGATATTGTCATCTCACAGACATTGTCGTCGCACGATATTGTCATCTCGACACCATTGTCATCTCGACCGGAGCTTGCCCTTCCAAAAGGGAAGGGCAAGTGCGGTGGAGAGACCTTGTGTTTGGCGGCACCCGCCCCCCCGACGTCTCAAAATGATCCTCATTCCCGATCTGGACCTCTCACTGTTCAAAATCTCAACGCTTCCTCTTGACTTGCAGTCAAATCCTTGTAATAACTATTCGGTCCATCCGGACGGGTTTGGGGGTGTGTCAGTTTGGCAGAAGTACGGCTTCAAGAGGGTGAATCCCTCGAGAACGCTCTACGCCGCTTCAAGCGCAAGGTGCAGCAGGAAGACATTATCAAGGAGGTCAAGCGCCACTCCTTCTACCTGAAGCCCGGCGAGAAAAAGCGTGTCAAGGCTGCTCTTGCTCGCAAGCGAGCTCGCAAGAAAACGCGCAAAGAACAGGACTAACGCAACCAAGGGCCGCTCCTTCCCGGGGCGGCTCTGCTTGATCTGGCCCCCACCACGTTGAGCTGCAAGGCAGGGATTTTTCATACTCATCATCTCCGGCATCTAAAGCACGATAAGTTGTACCCACGCCCCTCCTGGGCGCGTGGCGGGCCGAGTCCAAGGGGCGGTAAAGAGGGGGAGCAGTACACAACCTGTGTTTTCGGTGAACCACCGCAGTTCCTTCCCCGCGGGTGGGCGCGCGGAAACGGGCTGAAGGGAGCCATCCTCAATGGAATTTCAGGACAAGGTGCTGAAGTGTATCGACTGTGGGAGTGATTTTATTTTCACTGCCGGGGAACAGCTTTTCTTTCACGACAAGCAATTCAAGAATGAGCCCAAGCGTTGCAAGGCTTGCAAGACCAAGCGGGTCTCCGTCCTCGGCGCTCCCCCCGCGCCCGGTCAGAACCGCTACACCAAGGTCGAGACCCAGGCCACCTGCTCGGGATGCGGAAAACAGACCACTGTTCCTTTCCGCCCCACGCAGGGCCGCCCCGTCTTTTGTCGTGAATGCTTTCAAAGCCGGAGGACTGCGGCTTCGGCCTGATCCGCTGGCCCAGGCCGGGCAGTGTGGCGTGGACACTCCTGTCGGCGGCTTCTAACTGCGCTCTCCCTCAGTGATGCGGGGGCGTGCGTTACCATAGGGTTGTGCCCGGATACTTTGTTGAGAACTTTGGCTGCCGTGCCACTCAGGCTGACGGTGCCGCTCTCGAACGCCAGTTCGAAGAGCGCGGGATGGCACGCGCCTCCACTCCTTCAGAAGCTTCCGTGGTCGTGATGAATACCTGCACCGTCACCGCAGGCGCAGACCAGGATGCGCGCGCCGCGATCCGCCGCGTGCGCCGGCAGAATCCCGAGGCAAGGATCGTGGTGACCGGCTGCTACGCCCAGCGCGCCCCCGAAGAGATTGCGGCGCTCCCCGGCGTCAGCCTCGTCGTCGGCAATTCGCACAAACACGAACTGGCAGAAATCGTCGGCGCGACCGTCGCCAAGTCAGCTCGTGAGTTTGAGCAGCGCGGCGCCTTAGATTTTGAGAGGCAAGACCCTTCGGCTTTGGGGTCGCGCGACGCTTCAGATTTTGGGTGGCGCAGCGCTTTGAGCGCTGCGATCGAGCCTGCCTCCCCTCCGAGGGCTTTAGCCCCTGAGGGACCTGCATTCGTTCCTCTGACAACCCTCACCGCGCCGCCCGGAAGCCGAGAGCCGGAGGCCCCCATCTTCGTCTCCGACATTTTCGCGCACACCGAACTCCTGGCCGCGCCCGTGTTCGACGCGGCCAACGAACGCACCCGCCCCAATCTCAAAGTGCAGGACGGCTGCGACAACCGCTGCTCCTTCTGCGTAATTCCCTATGTTCGCGGCCAAAGCCGCTCGCTGCAGGTCGACCGAATCCTGCGTGAGGTCACCGGCCTGGTCGAGTCCGGCTATCGCGAAGTCGTGATCAGCGGAATCAATCTCGGCAGATGGGGACGGGATCTTGTCGGCTCTCGGCTTCCGGCTGCCGGCGTT
>Ga0209517_10001775_pt1 | contig 31680 bp, 33 predicted proteins | sample PeaSoiMetSII2010_FD_187695 | JGI IMG/M metagenome (GOLD analysis project Ga0209517, IMG submission 187695) | Peat soil microbial communities from Weissenstadt, Germany - SII-2010 (SPAdes) (version 2) | ecosystem: Environmental > Terrestrial > Soil > Wetlands > Peat | place: Germany... | reverse complement strand
TAGCCGAAATGCTCAAGGGCGGCGTCATCATGGACGTCACCAACGCCGAGCAGGCCACCATCGCCGAACGAGCCGGCGCTGTAGCTGTCATGGCTCTCGAGCGCGTTCCCGCGCAGATCCGCGCCGAAGGCGGCGTCGCCCGCATGGCGAGCCCCAAAAAGATTCGCGAGATCATGGCCGCCGTCTCCATCCCCGTGATGGCCAAGTGCCGAATCGGCCACTTCGCCGAAGCCCAAATCCTGCAAGAACTCGGCGTCGACTACATCGACGAATCCGAAGTCCTCACCCCCGCCGACGAAGCTCACCACGTCGACAAGCATGCCTTCAAGGTTCCCTTCGTCTGCGGAGCCCGCAACCTCGGCGAAGCCCTGCGCCGCATCGCCGAAGGCGCCTGCATGATCCGCACCAAGGGAGAAGCCGGCACCGGCGACGTAGTCCACGCCGTCAAGCACATCCGCCAGATCGTGCAGGAGATGAAAATCCTGACCGTCCTCGGCGAAGAAGAACTCTACGCCAAAGCCAAAGAGCACCAGGCCCCCTACGAACTGATTCGCATCGTCGCCAAAGCAGGGAAGCTCCCCGTCCCGAATTTCAGCGCCGGAGGCATCGCGACCCCAGCCGACGCATCGCTAGTCATGCAGTTGGGAGCCGAAGCTGTCTTCGTAGGCAGCGGCATCTTCATGAAAGACAGCACCACCTTCGCCGATCCCGAAGAAGCCGAGAAGCGCGCGCGCGCCATAGTGCAGGCAGCAACGCACTACCAAGACCCTAAAGTATTACTTGAAGTCAGCGAAGACCTGCAGGGTGCCATGAAAGGCCTCGCGGTGGCGGGCTTGGACGAGGCCCATATGCTGCAAACCCGCGGCTGGTGAGTGGAAGCCGGGGAATTTTTCCGGGAGCTAAGTATGGAGCAAGACATGGATGGGTTGTGGACCGCGGAGTTCGGTAGCACCTCAGGGTCCTTCGGAGGCGGCGTGGCCGTTTTTCAGCGCGGAAAAATTCTGGGTGGTGACGGCACATACTTCTACGTAGGTAGCTACACTGTGGAGGGGAGACAGTTCCACGTCACTCTGAAATCGTCTCCCTTTATTGAAGGTGCCCGCAGCGTCTTTAACACGCTGGGTCAAGACCTCACGCTCCAGTTCGATGGCTCACTCACTGGTGAAGGCCAGGCGCTCGCACAAGGCTCCGCAGATCAGGTGCCGGCCCTAAGGTTTGCTGTTCGGCTGACAAAACGTGGATAAACCGCAAGCGCATGTCAGACCGCCCCAAAGCGAGCGCGCCAAAGAGGGATGTTGGTAGCATCCTCGCCAAATTCGAAGACCGCCAGCCAACGCTCACGACCTTCTGCGCCAAGACCAAGGCCCTGATCGAGGCCTGTCTGCAAGACGCCAATATCAGGTATCAGTCGGTGCAGGCACGCGTCAAAACCAAAAAGAAGCTGCAGGAAAAATATCTGGATCCGGCCAAGGATTACGCAACGCTAGACGACATAACAGATCTGGCCGGCCTTCGAGTGATCACGTACTACGACGACGAAATCGACCGGGTGGTCGGCGTCATCGAAGACCAGTTCAAGATCGACAAAAAGGAGTCAGCCGATAAGCGGAATACGGATCCCGACAGATTTGGCTATCGCGCAGTCAACCTGATTTGCACTCACGCAGACCGGCGGACATCAGACGTTGAGTACAAGCAGTTTGCCGGAATCTGTTGTGAGATTCAAGTTACATCCATACTTGGACACGCATGGTCGGAAATCGAGCATGAGTGGTACGACCTTAAAGACGCGTACCCAAACGACGTGAAGCGAAGATTCTCGATTATCGCAGCACTCTTCGAACTCGTGGGCCGTGAGTTCGTGGAAATTCGGAAGCTGCGCTCCGACTACGGCCGTTCCGTTGCCCTGCAGGTCGAAGCCATGGTTCCCGACGTTCCGGTCGACGCCGTCTCCCTGAGAACGTTTATTGAGCAGGAGCCGCTTGTCCGCGAGATCGACGCCGCCGTCGCGTTAGCGCTAGGGATGGACCTCGCTGAAAGTTTGACCGACGTTGTTATCGAATATAGATCGAAAGCTGTAACCTTCACTGGATTCACCAAACTGCAGGACCTTCGAGCCGCACTAGAAAGGTTCGAGGAGGCGATTCCTGTGTTTGCTGGCAGATGCAAACGCGAAGTCTGGCCCGAGTTTCCGACAGCCCCTGTCGCAGAGCGAGGCATTTGCATATACCAGCTTGCGGCGCTCATTACGGCTGGTGGGGGGGAAGACAAAATCGTCGAACTCTTCAAATTCCTAGGGGTGCCCTCCCCAACGTGGAATGTCTCAGCCCAGGTTTCTGTTGCCAGGGACGTTCTTGCCACAGTTTGAGGGTGCCGGGTACCCTGTCCTTGCGTCCTTTGCAATGGTGGGAACTCGACAGCGCAAACCTCTTGGCGTTTCGATTGCCTACCTTCATAAACTGTCATATTATGAAGCCATGCCCATGACCTCGCTCAACATCTCTCTCCCCGAAGCCCTGAAAGAATACGTCGAGGGACAGGTTGCTTCCGGCGATTGGGGCACGCCCAGCGAGTACGTCCGCGAACTCATCCGTCAGGACAAGGAGCGCCGCCTCGGCGATCTCGAGCAGGAACTCGTCGCCGCCGCCAAGGGACCGAAAATCGAAATCCCGTTGGCCGAAATCCGCCGCAAAGGCCTGATCCCCGCCCTCCGCGAGTGCGCCCGCCGCCGGTGAAAAAGCGCAGGCTTGTATTAAGCGATGCGGCCATCGCCGACATCTTGGAGCAATCTGATTGGTATGTTGCTCAGTCGGGGCCGCCATTGGCACAACGCTGGGAGAAGGCGGTCACGTCCGCTATCTCGTTGATCGTCGACCATCCCGCCGCAGGGGCGCGATGCTCCTTCCGAGCTCTGGAACTCCACGATGTCAAACGAACGACGGTTCGAGGATTTCCCAGGCACCTGCTCTTCTATCGGTACGACGAGGAAGAAATCTTCATCCTTCGCGTCGTGCATGGCGCACGCGACTTGGAGCGTCTTTTTTCCTAGTGGTGCTGCCCGGTCTGGCCTTTGCTCCTGAGCCTGCCCTCCCTGTCGCGTTCTTGATCGGCGGCGCGAGGCATCCCCCCGCCCTCGATTCCACCTCCTCCTCAGGATCTGGAGAATATGATCCCGACACAACCTCGTAATAGTAGAATCCCAAACGGAGGCCCTTGCATGTCCGGCTCGATATTGAAATCCCTGTTCGGCGGAGTTGTTTTACTAGCGGCGATGACGTCCTACGCGGCACAGTCCCAACCAGAAGCCAAGCCTGCAGACAAATACAACCAGAGCGGCAGCGTGCTGTCCGCCCTCTCCAAGCACGGCCACTTTTATCAGGTCGCGACCGACAGCAGAATTTATCTGTTGATGTGCGCTCACGTAAAGGCCATTGAGTTTGGCGAGCCCGAATGCAAACTCGGTGATAAGCCGATTGCCACGGGCGATACGGTCCATTTTCGATTAGATGGCGACTGGGCCTACATGCCGCTCCCTGCAGCGGATGCGGAAGAAAAGCTTCGCATTCTTACGACCGAGCTGAAAGTCATTCCGGCGTTGCCAGCCCCTGCTTCGCCTGACAATGCTTCCCCTGCCCATGCTTCCCCTGCCAACCAACCGAACTCGAACCCGCCCACCGAACCTGGCATCGTCATTGGCACCGGCATGCAGGTGAAAGGGCAACATGGGGTCGGCTGGTCCACCACTCCAACGGCAGTTGCATCTCCGATCACCACGGCTAGCGCCGCCACGCCGGTGATGGCGACTGGGCCGGTAACCGCCATCCCAGTCACAGGAGGCGCGCCCGTCGTCGTCATGCCCACCGCGCCCACCACCGGAGGCGTAGTAACCGGCGTTCCAGTTACAGGTGGCGCGCCAATCACGGCCATCCCAACCGCCCCCGTGATGGGAGTTCCGGTCGCCGGCCCGCCCAACGGCGGTGCTCACATCGTTATGGGTGGCAGCGCTCCGCAGTGGGTGCACGTTCTCCGCATCCAAACTGCTGGCAAGATCTACCAGCTGGAGTGTTCCAGCAAGCCTTGCATGGTGGCGAACAAGGAGATCGGCCTCGGTGACACCCTCGCGTTTCGCGTCGATAAGAAGCACGCCTACCTGTGTTCCGATCCGCGGACCCCAGGCGTAGAGCAGGAGTTCAAAATCTTGGGCATGACCGATATTGGCTCCGCTCCCGACTCAAAGCAACCCTGAGAGAATCGGGAACTTCGCGAGGTCTCCGGAGTTACGTTCACCTGTGAGGGTGCCCGTCCTTGTCGCGTTTTGTGCGACGGGGTGGGGATTTTGACTCCGCCGAGGCGGCGGCTCAGCCCGACCCGCATTAACCCTCGAATTCCGCGACGGCAAAATCGTAGCCCAGAGAACCTACGACTGCTTCTACCCCTGGGAAGTATTGATGTGGGGCGGGCGCCCTCGCCCGCCGCCTTTGACGTTGTTGTTGCCCTTTACTGTCACCTCTTCCAATCCCCGTTCGGGAGGACTTTCTCGAGGAATCCACCTGCGGTAAACTAGCTTCCGGCAGGATTGTCACTATGCTGCGACCGGCTTCAACGCGATTTTCACTCTGCGTGTTTTTTTTCCTCGCCCTCTCACTCCTTCGAGTGGCTCCCGACGCCAACGGGCAAGGCCAGCCCGCCCAAAACCCGGCTGCAGCCACTCCGACCGCGACCACGGATGCCCATCCAGTTCTCATCGAGCTGTTCACCTCCGAAGGCTGCTCAAGTTGTCCGCCCGCCGACGTCCTTCTCAAAAATATCGACGCCCAGCAACCCATCCCCGGCGCCCAGATGATCGTCCTCAGTGAACACGTGACTTATTGGGATCATGATGGTTGGAAAGATCCCAACTCCTCGTCTTCTCTGACCGATCGTCAGAGCGCTTACGAGGCGGTTCTTGGCGAAAAGAATGTCTTCACTCCTCAACTCCTCGTGGACGGGACTCCAGTAAAGCTCCTCGATACCCAGACGGTCATGGATGCTCTTCAAAAAGCCGCGGCCGCGCCCAAGGTTTCCGTGCGAATCGCCGCGCTCACCGTGGATGCCAAGAATCCCTCCGTACTGTGGGCGCGCATCGAGACGGATGTCAATTCTGAAAAACACAATGGCGACGTCTACGTAGCAGTCGCTCTCGATCACGTGGAGTCGCAAGTTTTGAAAGGTGAGAACGGCGGGCGCCATCTGGTTCATGTTGCAGTTGTGCAGCAGATCACCAAGGTAGGAAAGCTGCCCAAGGGAAAGAGTTTTGCCCAGGACGTTCAGCTGAAACTCAAAACCGGTACGGATCCAAACAATCTCAGACTCGTCGCCTTCGTTCAAGAATCCGGCCCCGGCAACGTTCTGGGAGCAGCCCTGCGCAAGCCCTCAAGCTAACGCCCGTGTGCCTTTGACTTTGTTTGTGGCCCTTGGTTCCCCTTGGAGTTATACTGCGGCGGAATTCTGTCACACCGCCGGCTGCCGGCCAGAAGGGAAGCTATGCCCTGCAAACAAGGAGACCTCGCACTTCTGCAGCATCCCGCATCGCAACACCTTCTCCAATCCACTATTCCCGCCCGTCTGGCCTACATCGGGACCGACGGCGCGCCCCGCGTGATTCCCATCTGGTATCACTGGAATGGAAGCGAGTTCGTCATGGGCACCCCGCCCAAGGCGCCCAAGCTGAAGGCTCTTGCCAAGAACCCGAAAGTGGCCCTCACCATCGACGACAACATGTTTCCTCACAAAGTACTGCTGGTTCGCGGCACCGCGCGCCTGGAACCCGTGAACGGAGTCGTACCCGAATACGCCATGGCCGCCGAACGCTACTTCGGACGCGAGCAAGGACAAGCCTGGTGCGCGAACCTCGGAAAGATGATCCCCTCCATGGTTCGCGTGACCATCAAGCCCGAGTGGGTCGGCCTGCTCGATTTCCAGACGCGCTTCCCCAGCGCCCTCCCGCTGTGATTCGTGTGGGGATTTGTGTCCTGTGACTCATGTGGGGCAGGCGCGCTCGCCCGACTGGCCGGCACAGCGCATCTCTTTCGCGCCCCACATCCGTTAGAATCAATCTCACACGGTAACCCTCTGTGTCCCCCGTGTTCTCTGTGGTTGAAGCTTTCGTATGACCATCGGAGTCCTGGCCCTCCAGGGCGATTTCGACGCCCACCGCCGCAGGCTCGAAGAGCTGGGCGCCGAAGTTCTGCTCGTGAAGAAGCCCGAGCAACTCGACCAGATCGACGGCCTCGTCATCCCCGGCGGCGAATCCGGCACCTTCTTAAAACTTCTAGGTGACGCCGGATTCGAGAAGCTGAAACAATTCGTCCGCCTGAAGCCCACCTTCGGCACCTGCGCCGGCGCAATTCTACTGGCCAGCGAAGTCGAGAATCCCAAGCAGAAAGGCCTCGGCGCCCTCAACATCCGCATCCGCCGCAACGCCTACGGACGCCAGATCGACAGCTCCATCCGCGAAGGCCGCTTGGTCTCGGAAAAATCCGGCGACTCGCCCCTCGAAATGGTCTTCATCCGCGCCCCCAAAATCGAATACGTCGGCGAAGGCGTCGAGATCCTCGCCACCGAAGGCAATGACCCCGTCGCCGTCCGGCAGGGAAGAGCCATGGCCGCCACCTTCCACCCCGAGCTCTCCGCCGACACCCGCGTCCACCAGGCCTTCCTCGACCTGGTCTCGAACGGCAGCCAGCAGTAGTGAAAACGCGGGGCTTCGGGATGATGCCCCGTTCTTGGAAATGACATGAATTCGGCGTCCGGCCTTCTTCCGGAATGCGTCATCCCGACCGCAGCCGTTCTTCAGGCGGAGGGAGGGATCTGGCGCGGATCGGATCTGTACCGCGCAGGCGCGAAGTGAGTCTGTGATGAGTGAACATCGGCGGGCGTGCGGCTGTGGACGCGGGATGGGCGGTTACGCTCCACGCGAGATCCCTCGCCCCGCTGGTGACAACGCGGGGCTTCGGGATGACGCATCGCCGAAAAATCTCTTGACACGCCACTCGCGTAACTGTAAGGTTACATATTATGCGTCACCGTTCGGTTACATATTCCGCTTCCCAGATGACCGAAGCCACCTTCCAGGCCCTCTCCGACCCCACCCGCCGCGCCGTCCTCGATCTCCTTCGCCGCGGCAGCCAGCCCGCCGGACAGATCGCCGAAGCCTTTCCCGTCTCCCGTCCCGCCATCTCCAAGCACCTGCGCCTGCTGCGCCGCGCCCATCTCGTCCGCGAACACCGCGAAGGCCGCCATCGCGTTTACCAGCTCAATCCCGAACCCCTGCGCGCCGTCGACTCCTGGATCGAGCAATACCGCGTCTTCTGGACCGCAAGCCTGAATAACCTGAAAGCCTTCGTCGAAGCCGAGCACGCCCGGGAGACGCAATCCTCCCGCAAACCAAAATGAATTCACCGCGAAAGGAAAACGCCATGACCATGACCAAATCGCTTCGCACGTTATCTTGGATGTTCCTCGCCGCCACCCTCGCATCCTCGGCCCTCGCCCAAACCGACGCCCAGAAAGCTTTCTCCGCCATCAAGACCATGCCCGGCACCTGGGAGGGCAAAGCCCCCGACGGCCACCCCCTGCAAGTCACCTTCAAGGTAGTCTCCGGCGGATCCGCCGTCATGAGCGAAATCATGGGCCACGGCCCCGAAAATATGGTCTCGATGTTTAACCTCGACGGCCCCAACAAATTGCTGATGACGCACTACTGCGGAGCAGGGAACCAACCGCGCATGCAGGCCAGCGTCTCGCCCGACGGCAAGACCATCACTTTCACCTTCGTCGACGCCACCAATCTCGACAGCCCCGACGCCGGACACATGCAGCGCATGGTCTTGACCATGCTCGACGACAATCACCACACCGAAGACTGGACCTTCGTCGATCACGGCAAAGAGATGAAAGAATTCTTCGACCTCCGCCGCAAAATGTAACGCTGTCGCGGACGGTTTATGTGGGGCGGGCGCCCTCGCCCGCCGCTTTTGACGTTGCCTTTGATTTTGACTCCAGTTTTTTTGGTTGGCAGCGGGAAGAGAAGCAAAGAAAAAAGACACAAAGAGTTAAAGAGAGAAGCCCATGACCCCAACTCACCTCACTCCCGATCCCGATGCCGTCGTCAGCGAGATCGACATCGCCGCTCCGCCCGACCGCGTTTTCCAGGCTCTAACCACCGACTCCGAACTCAAGCGCTGGTTCACTTCTCCGGAATGTCCCGCCAAGGTCTGGGAAATGGACCCGCGCCTCGGCGGCCGCTACCGCTACGCCACCGAAAAAGGCTCCATCGTGGTCAACGGTGTCAGCGAGTTCGAGTGTCGCGGCGAGATCCTCGAGTACGATCCGCCCCGCGCCCTCGCCTACACCTGGCTCGCGAACTGGCACCACGACATCACGCACCGTACAATCGTGCGCTGGGAACTCACACCCACGAGTACGGGAACGCACGTGAAGGTCAAACACAGCGGACTGGCCCAAGAAGCCGTAGCCCGCAAGGATTACTCCGGCGGTTGGCCCGGCGTGGTCGAGATGCTGAAGAAGTTCGCAGAGAACTGAGTGCGTAGAGAATTGAGTGAGCGGGTGCCCCATTCTAACGTCGCGGTTTTTGCGACGTTAGAGTGGGGGATTTCAAAGATCAGGAGACCACCCTGGCCACCGCTACCATCACCCCCGACAAGAATGCCGTCATCGCAGAAATCTTCATCGCCGCTCCGCCGGCCCGCGTCTTCCAGGCCATCAGCGATCCCGCCCAGCTCCCCAAGTGGTGGGGACAAACCGGCCTGTACCACGTCACCAAATCCACCATGGACGTCCGCCCCGGAGGCAAATGGCGCAGTGACGGCGTCGGCGCCGACGGCAAGTCGTTCTACGTCGAAGGCGAATATCTCGAAGTCGACCCGCCGCGCCTGCTCGTCCATACCTGGACCGGCAGCTACAGTCCGGAGAAGACAGTCGTCCGCTGGGAACTCGAGCCCCACAGCGTTCACGGATTGCATCCCAGCGGTCCCCGCAAGTCCGGCACCGGCACGCTGGTGCGTGTCCGCCAGGAAGGCTTTGCCGGCAACCTCGAATCCGCCACCGCCCACGGCGAAGGCTGGAAGCGTGTCCTCGGATGGCTGGAAGCATTCATGGAGAATTCCTCCAACCAGTCGACGACCTAAACAAATCCAGAGGGTGCCCCATTCTAACGTCGCGTCTTTTGCGACGTTAGAGTGGGGATTTTGACGTTGTTGAAAATTCGGCCCGGGGTGCCCCACCCTCTTTTCGCGCTTTTGCGAAAAGAGGGTGGGGACTTTGACTTTCACCCCAAACGGACCGGTGCCCCATGTTTCGCATCCTTTGACGAAAGGTGGGATTCCTCAAGCGTCAATCCCCTAAACCGTAGATTCTCTCTCCAACACTTCTTGCGCTCTCTCCCTCCCAATGAGACGATGATTCTCCAGAAGGGCGGCCCCATGATCAACGGCGCTCACATCGTCCTCTACACCAAGGATCCCGAAGCCGACCGCGCCTTTTTCCGCGACGTGCTCCAGCTCACCTCGGTCGACGCCGGACACGGCTGGCTCATCTTCGCCCTCCCGCCCGCCGAAGCCGCATTTCACGGTTTGGATAAGAATGACGAGAGCAACGACCGTCACGAGTTTTTCTTCATGTGCGACGACATCGCCACAACCTTGAAGGATCTCAAAAAGAAAAAGGTCCCAGTCTCGGACGTGAGCGAACAGCGCTGGGGAACGCTCGCCACCCTAACCCTCCCCGGCGGCGGCGGCGGCAAAGTCGGCATCTACCAGCCCAAACACCCCAGCCCAAGGCAGGTGTAATGCTGGTCGTTCCCGATCTTCGGATGCGCTGACCTTGAGAACGAACCGGGAAGGGCACGACTTTCAGTCGTGCCGATAAGGGCTCGGTTTGACTCTCCGTACCCTGCAGCGTAGACTGCCGCGACTTTCAATCCAACAATTTCAAGGAGCCTATGAAGACACGCTTAGTGCTGTGTTGTGCGGTGTTGTGTTTCGGAGTTGCGTCGGTGGCGTTCGCCCAGGATGCGGTCAAGACTGATCCTGCCCACTACAAAGTCGAGTTTGAGAATGACAAGGTGCGGATTCTGCGCTTCCACTATGGCCCGCACGAGAAGTCGATCATGCACAGCCATCCGGATGCGGTGGCGGTGTTTCTCACCGACGGCAATGTCAAGTTCACGCTGCCCGATGGCAAGAGCGTGGACGCGTCCGGCAAGGCCGGGATGGCCCAGTTTACGCCCGCGCAGGTTCACCTTCCGGAAAACATGGGCGACGCGCCGATGGACGGCGTCGTGATTGAGTTGAAGGAAGGCGCCAAAAAATAGAAATTGTCGGCGGGGTGCCCCATCCTTGTCGCGGTCTTTGCGACAAGGGTGGGATTCCACGAAACTCGATACCTTGGAGTTCCAACCTCAGCCCATCGAAGTCAAAATCCCCGCTCTAACGTCGCAAGCGCGACGTTAGAATGGGGCACCCGCGCGATTGGTTTGGCTAGAAAGTGGATTGCTCCGTCAGTCAATGTCCGATAACAGGTATTATGTAAACTGACAAGAACCAGGCAGTGCAGCCTGGGATTCCACCTCAACTTGAATGAGATCTCACTGCGAGCTGAGCAGATTGCGAGAGCGAGAACCCTACATCTTGTACTTCCCCAAATCGTCGTCGTTCAACCCCTCAAGATATTTCCGCAACTCCTCGCTGGTCACCCGGTCCGAGTTGTTCGTCGCCAGTTTCGAAGTCTTCAGCACAACTTCCTCCACGAAGATCGGACAATCCACCCGCAGCGCCAGCGCCAGCGCATCCGACGGCCGCGAATCAATGCTGATCACCTCGCCCCCGCGTTCCAGCCAGATCACCGCATAAAACGTGTCCTCGCGCAGTTCCGTCACTACCACCTTGTGCACCTGCGTCTCCAGTCCGGTCAGGACATTCTTGATCAGATCATGCGTCATGGGCCGCGGCGTGGTCACTTTCTCCATCTCCAGCGCAATCGCATTCGCCTCCGGCACCCCCACCCAGATCGGCAACACCGTGTCCCCACCCACATCCTTCAACACCACAATCGGCATCTGCGTCACCGGATCCATCATCAGTCCACGAACGGTCATTTCGATTTCCACGGGGACCTCCTGGCGAATTCCGTGTTTCTACCCATGCTTATACCACCAATTCGCCTAGAAGGCTGTTGGGAAAACTGCTGGTGACGAGCACCGGGGCGTAGCTTCCTGCTTTGGGATTGGCAGAGGGCGGGGCTGTGAAGTTCAGGGTTTTGTTGTGGGTGGTGCGGCCGATGTATTGTGCCTTTGCTTCGTTCCTACCTTCAACCATCACTTCACAATGTGTCCCGATGTATTTCTTGTACCGTGCGATTTGAATCTCGCGCTGCTTCGCCATCAGGACTTCCAGGCGGCGAGCTTTTTCTTCGTCGGGGATGGCATCTTCTAACTTCAAGGAGGGAGTATTCGGCCTCGGCGAGTACTTGAAGGCGAAGACTGCATCGTAGACCACTTCTTCCAGCAGGTCGAGCGTTTCTGCGAAGTCGGATTCGGTCTCTCCCGGGAATCCCACGATCACATCCGTGGTGATGCTGATTTCGCGCTTCGCGGCCTTCATCCAAACGATGCGCTCGAGATAATGCTCGCGAGTATAGAGGCGCTGCATCGCGTCGAGGACGCGGTTCGATCCGCTCTGCACGGGCAGGTGAACGTGGTCGCACAAAGTCGGCACGGCATCGATCGCGTCGACAATGTCGCGTCCAAAGTCGCGCGGGTGTGAAGTCATGAACCGCACGCGCCGGATGCCGGGAACTTCTCCCACGGCGGCCAGCAATTCGGCAAACGTTTTTCTCTTTCTCGGATTCCCTTCCGAATCTTTGTACGAATTCACGTTCTGCCCGAGCAACTGTATCTCGGTGTAGCCGAGATCGGCCATCTGGCGCGCTTCGGCCAGCACCGACTCCGACGTCCGGCTGCGCTCCTTGCCACGCGTGTAGGGCACCACGCAATAGGCGCAGAACTTGTCGCAGCCTTCGATGATGGTGATGTACCCGCGATGCGGATTGGTGCGCGCGGTGAATTCGGTTTCGAAGCAGGCGTCGGTCTCGCGGTCGTCGAGTCCCGTGATGCGAACCAGGGTTTCGGCTTCCGGCTTCCGGCTTCCGGACTTCCCTGCCGTCGCCACCACCGAGGCGTCATCCCGAAGACCCGCGTTTTCAGCAGCGGGTCGAGGGATCTCGCGTGTACCCGCAACCGACGCGTTTTCCAGCCGCGCCAGCATCTCCGGCAGCTTCCGGTACGAAGCCGATCCGCACACCAGCGAAACATAGGGCGCCCGCTCGAAAATCTTTTCGCCCTCCTGCTGCGCCACGCAGCCCAGCACGCCAAACGTCTTGCCCTGCTTCCGGTATTTCTTGTAATCGTTGAGCCGGTTGAACACCTTCTGCTCGGCCTTGTCGCGGATCGAGCACGTGTTGTACAGCACCAGGTCGGCCTGCTCGACCGTCTCCACCTGGCGATAGCCTTCCTGCTGCAACGTCCCCACAACCTTTTCGGAGTCGTGGACGTTCATCTGGCAGCCGAAGGTTTCGAGGTAAAACGTCTTCTGCGCCTTCTGCGGATTGCTCTGTGGAACCCCAGACATATAGGGAAAGTATAGCGGGGACGGCTTCTAGCGGCTAGCGGGTGCCCCATTCTAACGTCGCTCCTTTTGCGACGTTAGGGTGGGGATTTTGACTTTGATGGTGTTTGATGAGAGTCAAAACCCCGGGTGCCCCATCTTTCGCGTTCGTGGCGAAAGGTGGGATTCCACGGTCGCTGATCCCTTGGGATTTTGATGCAAGACATGGAAGATCAAAGTCCCCACCCTCTTTTCGCAAAGAACGCGAAAAGAAGGATGGGGCACCCGGCGATTTCTCACGGCGTAGTCACTCTCTTCACCTCGTCCACCAGATCCGTCATGGACTGATCGAAATTCTTGCGACGAGACGTTTCCCGGGACGAGCTTTGCACGTGCTGGATGAATGGCCACAGCACAAAATGTGTCTTGGAATCCACGATCGACAGACGAAGCTGGGAATCCGAGAGACCACTTACATAGCAGATCTCGAAAACCAGATCTGCGTCGGCGGGCGCCGGCACCAGTTCATATTTTCCCCAACTCTTGATGAGCGCGTAGAACTCGTTGTACGTTAAGTTGGGGGCTCCCGGATCAGCATCGCTTTCCAGATAGGAGATAAACACCTTTTTACCATTGAGGATTTGTATGGGGATCGGACCTGGCGCCGGTTCAGCCGCTTTTTTCGCTTCTGCCCTTGGGCCGGACAGCGCTGCCATCGTAAGCGCGATACAGAATATCCCCATTCCCCTGATTCTCCACATAGCTTCTCCTCTCCAAATGTGACCCAATTCCATAAGCCGAATCATTGTAAAAGCAAACGACGTTTCCAAGTCGAGCTTAACCACAGAGCACGATTTTGGGGTGGAATAACGTGCCGGCTACGCGGGTGGCGATGGCGATGAGGTCGCGTTGACTGGCGAAGACTTTGACCTGGCGGGCGCGCGAGAGGTCGGGGAGGTTGACAGTGCGTCCGCTGCGAATGCGGGCTGCGGTGGGTTCGTCGGCAGTCACGCAGGGGAATTGTGGGAGCAGTTTTCGCGGGTGAATGGAGAGGGCTTCCACATTGGAAGTGACGGCAACCCCAGTTCCCTCCACTCCGACTTCCGTTCCCTCGGGGAACGGAAAGCTCCGGTCGGGATCACATTGATTGGCGATTTCGTCGAGGGTGTGGGCGTCTTCGAGGGTGAACTCGGCTACCGAGGTGCGACGCAGGGACTCCAGATGCGCTCCGCAGGCCAGTTCCCTTCCCAGGTCGTGAGCGACTGCGCGCATGTAGGTTCCGGAGGCCACGCGGGCGCGGAAACGGACCCGGTCGATGGCAACGTCCAGGATTTCGAATTCTTTGATGTCCACCTGCACCGGCTGCAGCGTCACTTCCTTTTGCTGGCGGGCGAGCTTGTAGGCTGGAACGCCTTTAATTTTCTTGGCGGAGAACGGGGGCGGAGTCTGTTGGATGACTCCGCGGAAGCGGGCAGCCGCGGTTTCGACTTCTTCGGCGCGCAGATGGACCAATTGCGGGGCGGTCGTGGGCTCGCCGTCGGCGTCGTAGGTGTCGGTGGCGAAGCCGAAGCGGATGACGCCTTCGTAGGTTTTTTCCGAGGCCGTGTAGAACTGGGCCAGCCGGGTGAGGCTGCCGGTAACCAGCGGAAGGACGCCGGTGGCCATGGGATCGAGGGTGCCGAGATGCCCGATGGAGCGTTCGTGGAGAATGCGGCGGGCGCGGTTGACCACGTCGTGCGAGGTGAGTCCGGCGGGCTTGTCGATGATGAGGACGGCGTTCATGAGATGATTGAGTGATCGAGTGATTGAGTCATTGTGTGAACTAAGAGAGCCGGGTTTTCAAATCGCACAATCACTCGATGACACAATTACTCAATTCCCTAACTTACCAGACCTGCCATGCTTCCGATCAAAGACGACCAACCACGATATAGCACGCCGTACGTGAATTCATTCTTAATCGGCCTCAATATTCTCATTTACTTGTTGCAATGGATGCAGCAGGTGACAGATCCGCAGGGTGCGGAGATGTTTGCGCGGCAGTTTGGGGAGGTGCCGGCGCACTTGGCGTCGTTTCTGGCGGGCTCGTCCCGGTACACGCTGCCGGATATCGTGCTGCCATTCTTCACGTCGATGTTTCTACACGGCAGTTGGCTGCACGTGCTGGGGAACATGTGGTTTCTCTACATTTTCGGGGACAACATTGAGGACTACTTGGGGCACTTCCTGTACCTGGTGTTTTATTTGTTGTGCGGGCTGTTTGCGATGGCGACCCAGGTGGCGATTTATCCGCACTCGAACATTCCTACGGTGGGGGCGAGCGGGGCGATCGCGGGGGTGCTGGGAGCTTATTTCATTTTGTATCCGCGGGCGCGAGTGCTGACGTGGTTCTTCCTGTTTGTCTTCTATATTCCTGCGTGGGTTATGCTGGGGTACTGGTTCGTGCTGCAGTTTCTCTCGGGGGCGGCGACGTTGTCGATGGCGCAGGCGGGCCGCGATGTGGGAGGCGTGGCCGTCTGGGCACACGTGGGGGGATTCATTGCAGGGCTGGTGATGATCAAGCTGTTTCCGGAGCGGAAGAGGCGGACGCCTTACGCTTACCGGTAGAGCGGACGATTTTTCTGCGAAACAAATCCCCACTTCTCGCGCAAAGCGCGCGCGAGAAATGGGGCACCCGTGGACAGATTCATATAGAAGGACCTGTCATCCTGAGCGAGGATTGAACTTCGCCAACGGCGAAGCTCAACCGCAGTCGAAGGATCTCTACCGTACAACCAGCTACTTTTTCGGACGCGATTCGGGCGGCACCAGGCCGGACAGGCGGTAGTAGACGACTAGCTGGCCGTAGTGTTCGCCGCAGTGTTCGATGAAGCCATAGGCTAGATCGCCGATTCGGACCTGCTGGTGGGAGAAGGGCTCGACGATGAGTTCCTCCATTCCTTTGTCGCCTTTGGCCTGGATGGCGGCGGCACCGTCGGCGAAGGCTTTCTTGACGAAGGCGACGACGTCGGCCTTGGTCTTGTAGCGATCCGCTTTCATGTCCTCGTCGGTGGGAGCTGCTTTGCCCAGCACCGGATTGGTGAAGTAGTAGTTAGCTCCCGCGCCATGGACCAGCTGTTCCTTGAAGCTGCGCTGGGCCGGCGTGGGTTTGAAATCGTATTTATCTTCGGGAAAATCTTCGGCCATGGCGATGAGCTTGCGCCCAACGTCGTTCCAGGAGTCGAGGACGACTTTGGACGGAGAGTCCGCGGGCTTGACGGGAGTGTCTTTTTTCATGGCGTCCTGAGCGCCGGCGGGGAGAGCGAGAGTCGCAGCGAGCAGTGCGGCTGCGAAGAAGGGTGAGTGCTTCATTGTGAGTTCCTCCAGGAATGGGATAGCGGTCAGCATTGTAATTGGACTGGCGGCGGGAGGAAAGGCGAGCGGGGGATCGAGACTTGCCGAAAGATGAAAGTCGCGGGTGCCCAATTTCTCGCGCGCTCTTTGCGCGAGAAGTGGGGATTTTCGACCGAGCGAAGTCGAAGCGAGTGTCCGTCCAAAAATCCTACTGTATTCACAGAGTGCCCGCGATGGGGAGGATTTCCAGGGATTCGACCGTTGCGTTGGCGGGGAGGAGGATCGCTTGCACCACGGCTTCGGCTACCGTTTCGGGCTTCATCATTTTGCGGCGTGGCGCTTGGGGCCAGAGGGTGGTCCAAATGTCGGTGTCGGTGGCGCCGGGGAGCAGGGCGATCACGCGGATGCCGCGAGGGCGAAGTTCTTCGCGAAGGGTGTCGGTGAAGCCGAGGGCTCCGTGCTTGGAGGCGTGGTAGGCGGCGGAGCCGGGGAAGACGCGGGTGGCAGCGATGGAGAGATTGTTCACGATCGTGCTGCCGCGCTTCATGATGGCGAGCGCGGCCTGCGTAACAAGAAATGTTCCGGTCAGGTTGGTTTCGAGGACGTCTTTCCAGACTGGGAGTGGAAGCTTTTCTACGGGGAGGTTCGGATGCGCGATGCCGGCGTTGTTGATGAGAATGTCGAGACGCTTGAATTGGCGGCGCGCGGCGCGGAAAAGTGCGTCGACGGAGTGCGGGTCGCGGACGTCGCAGGGGTGAGCGAGGATTTGAATTTTTGCGGACCCGAGTTCCCTGCTGATTCTCGTGAGCGACTTTTCGTCGCGGGCGGTGAGGATCAGGTGGCAGGATTCGTCGGCTAGAGCGCGGGCGATGGCCAGGCCGATGCCGCGGGTGGCGCCGGTGATGACAGCGACTTGGCCGCTTAAAGCTTTACTTGAGGGTTGATTGGTCACGGAAAGTCGTCCGCCTCGTGCGCCATGAATCTTACATCATCATCTTCGTTCGATCGGATCCAGAATCCATGTGGCGCGGGCGCCCCCGCCCGCGTCTGGCCCTCACCACAAAGTCTGAGAGCGAATCTCATCACAACTCAGACGCCGTTGGGGCGCTGGCGGATCAGGGAGAGGAATTCGGAGCGGGTTTCTTCTTCCTGGCGGAAACAGCCTAGCATCGAGGAGGTGACGGCGGCCGAGTGCTGCTTTTCCACTCCGCGCATCATCATGCAGAGATGGCGGGCTTCGATGACCACGCCGACGCCTTGCGGCTCAATTACTTTCTGGATGGTCTCGGCGATCTGGGTGGTGAGGCGCTCCTGAATCTGCAGGCGGCGGGAGAAAAGTTCGATGAGGCGCGGGATTTTGCTGAGGCCGATGACCCGTCCGTTGGGAATGTAGGCCACGTGCACCTTGCCGAAGAACGGGAGCATGTGGTGTTCGCAGAGGCTGAACATCTCGATGTCTTTGACGATGACCATTTCGTCGTAGCTGACGGTGAACAGCGCGCCCTTGAGCAGGGCTTCGGGATCTTCCTGGTAGCCCTTGGTGAGGAACTTCATGGCTTTGTGGACCCGGTCTGGCGTCGAGACGAGGCCTTCGCGGTTGGGATCTTCGCCGAGGCGGACTAGCATTTCGTGAACCAGGTCTTCGAATGTTGCGCTGGTCAGGGTGGTGGGTTCTTTCGCTTGTTCCATCGGGGCTGGTTTCATGGGGTTCCTATTTTCTTGGTTCGGCCGCGCCGGCGTACTCGAAGGAGTTCATCATGGTTTCTTCGAGTCTTACTCCTTCCAGATGCGCTTTTTGAAAGCCGCGCTGCAATATTTCGAAGATTTCGATGGAGAGATTTTCCGTGGTGGGCACAAGTTTGGCGAATTCTTGCAGCGTATTCAAATTCTCCAGATGGAAGCGGGAGAGCACTTCCCTTTCGACGAAGCCGTCGAGGTCACTGAGGTTGCAGACCATGCCGGTGCTGGGGTCGACGAGGCCGCTGACGGTGACTTCGAGGACATAGTTGTGGCCGTGTCCGTGGGGGTTGTTACACTTGCCGTAGGTGCTGACGTTTTCAGCGTCGGACATATCGGCACTGTGCAGGCGGTGCGAACTGGAGAAACGGTAGCGGCGGGTGAGATGGGCTTTCATAACGGCAATTGTTAATTGTTGATTTTCGATTGTTGATTAAACGCCTGACAGTCCTGCTGAAAAACTCGTCTCGGGCAGGTTCTGGGAAGGGCAGGTTTTGGGAAGGCCCGTTTTGGGAAGGGCACGACTTTCAGTCGTGCCGTTAAGTCCTTCAAACCAGCCGCGCTTTAGCGCCTGAGGTTCGCTTTCCGCCGCACCTATGGGTTTTTTAGCAGCCTGCTAAGGTTTCGGCAATCTGTTTGTGCCAGTTGATTCTATTCAACAATCAATGAATCAAAAATGCCTTTCTATTCCTCTCCGTAGAAATCGACGAACAGGTCGGGGGTTTCGTAGACGCGGACGCGGTGCAGGCGGGCTTGCTGGAGTTTGGATTCCAGGCGCTTCCAGACGGCGATGGCGATATTTTCGGTCGTCGGAATCTGGGTCAAGAATTCGGGGACTTCTTTATTCAGAAAGCGGTGGTCCATGGCGTCGAGGACCTCGCGGTGCATGATTTCTTTGAGTTGCTTGAGGTCGACGACGAAGCCGGAGCGGGGATCGACCTCGCCTTTCACGGTGACTTCTAGAGTGTAGTTGTGCCCATGGCCGTTGGGGTTGTTGCACTTGCCGAAGATGCGGCGGTTCTCGTCCGGCGTGAAGCCAGGATTGTGGTAGTAGTGCGAGGCAGAGAATTCGGCTTTTCGAGTTAGATAGACCATAGAAGACCAGTAGTCAGTTGCCGGTTGCCAGTATGTCAAGAACATCTGCCTTAGAACAATCACATTCAATTCACATTTGGCGCCAATTCCGGTGGGGGTTCCAGCGCGTAGGGAGGAATGGACTGCCATTTCGGAGAGCTGGTGGTTTCCTCCTCCGGACAAAAAAGTTTGTTGGGTTCAAAGACGACGATCTTGTAGAGATAGCGCTTGTGCTCCTTGGGATAGTAAGCGAACACGAAGGCAACGCCCTTTTTCTTGTCGATCCAGAACACGAGCGGTCGATCGCCTAGCGCTGGGGACGGTGGCGTGAGCAGAGTGAAGGCGCGAAGGTCTTTGTAGGCGCTGGCGATTTTCTCGCTGTGATCGAAGGTGGTGATGCCCTCGGCGGTGTGGAAGCGCGTAGTGGTGGAGTCGATCTGGAAGACCTTGCCTTTCTTGAGGCGAATGAAAAGGTCGCCGTGGCCGGTCGGATTCTCGGCGTCCACCCAATCGAGGGTCGTGCCGCAGCTGTTCTCCCACTCCTGGTCCTCGGCTTTCTTGGGAAAGAGTTCGAGTGCGCGATCGCGCGAGTCGCCGAGCTTGAGAGGTCCGACGCGCGAGCCGGGCTCGATGGTCGCTTCGCTGGTGAGCGATCGTGCGTCGGAGTCTTGCGAGGTGATCGCAGCGAGTGGTTGCGCTCCGCGGATGCCCGGCGGAATGGCGCGGCTAGTTAGCGCGAGCAAGAGAATCGTCGGCAGAATGAGGGTCATAACTTTCATGAGGGTCGTCCTGCGGGAGTGGGAGTTGGACTGCTGAGTTTTGTGGCCGAGTCTTTCGGCGGGTCTTTCGGCGCCTCTTTCGGGCCGTAGATTCTGCCCTTCCAGGTAACGCTACCGTTGGCGTGGGCGCGTTTCGAACGAAGCAAAAGATAGGCGAACATCGGCATGCCAAAGAGCGCGCCAAGAAACTCCATGGCCCAATCAAAGTTGGCCCGCTTGAGCCGCGCCATCGGCCAGACGAAGGCGAAAACCACAAACACCTCCCACCAAGAGCGCTTCGCGATTCCGGCAATCATCAAGCACACCGCCGCCCAAGGGAAGGCCCCTATGAGCAGCGACTTCACGGCGAGCTGGCCGGGGTTTGGAAACAACAATGCCAGATTCTTGGTCCAGCCATCGCGAAGCTGGCGGTAGTTGCGGTACATGCGGGTGCGAACGGCATTGGCGCCGTAGCGAAAGCGAATTTTCCGGCCGGCACTTTTCACGTTGCGGGCGAGCGCGACGTCTTCGAGGATGTTGCCGGCAATCGCGGCATGGCCGCCGACCGCGTCGTAGGTGTCGCGGCTGATCAGGATGTACTGGCCGTTGGCGGCGGCGATGGGAGAAGCGGGATCGCTCACTTTCGACGGAGAATATTGCCGCGCCAGTTCTGCGAACACGACGGGGAGCGTCGCCATCTCCCAGAAGGTAACGGCAATCTGCTCGGGCGAATAGGAAAGCAGTTCAGCGCCGTTTTCCTGGGCTTCCTTCAACGCAGCGGCGAGCGATCCGGGTAGGTGGACGGTGTCGGCGTCGGTGAACAGGAGCCACTCGCCGCGGGCCTGGCGTGCGCCAGTGGTGACGGCGTTGTTCTTGCCCGTCCAGCCTTCGGGCAGCGGGCCGGCGGCGATGAGGCGGACTCCGGGGACGGACGCGGCGATTTCGCGGGTGCGATCGGTGGAGTGGTCGTCGACCACAATGATTTCAAAAGCTACGCCGGACTGCGTGGCGAGCGATTGCAGGCAGTCGGCGAGGGAGGCTTCCTCGTTGCGCGCGGGAACGATGACCGAGACTTGCGGCTGCGCTGTGACTGTTTCCTTTGTGACCATATTTGTGACAATAGAGGTGCGAACGAAGACAACGGACCTCAGGGGCTGAAGCCCCTGTTATTTTGCGCCAATTGCGGCGCGGCTGAAGCCGCGCCCCTTCAAAATAACGTCAGAGCCGCGAATCAATTATTATAACTGTGTGCGACGCACTGTTCGGTTTCCATCCCTTCTTCTCGCTTGCGTGTTGCTGCTTGCGCTTTCCGCTTGTTACACCGGGACGCGGCCGCCTCGAATTGGGTCGAATGCTCCGGATTTCACGGTGCAGGATGCGCAGAACAAGATCACGCTGAGCCAGTATCGCGGGCAAGTCGTGGTGCTGAATTTCTGGGCGACGTGGTGTGCTCCATGCGTGGAGGAATTGCCCTCTCTGGTGGAGATGCAGCGCCGTCTGAAGGCGAAGGGCGTCATCGTGTTGGCAGTGAGCGTGGACGTGGACGAAAGTGCCTACCGGAAGTTCGTGAAAGATCACAGCGTGAACGTGCTGACCGTGCGGGATCCGGACCAGAAGAGCAATTCGCTGTATGGGACGTCCTTATTTCCGGAGACCTATGTGATTGACCGGAATGGTCTGATGCGGCGGAAGTTTATTGGGGCGGTGGATTGGACCGAACCGGAGATCACGGATTTTCTGAGCAAGCTGTAGGAACCGGCTTTCGGTTTCCGGCTTTCGCTCGTGCTAACCTAGGCTCACTGTGCGCGAAGGGCTGCTCGAACTTTTCCAGGAAACTTATCGGGAATTGTGTCCCGGCGCTTCCCTGCCCGAGCTGAAGATCGAGTTTTTCGCCTTCGCCAACGTGAACAACACGATTCGCCTGCGGGGCGGGCGGTTGCTGGTGCGGCTCTCGGATCTGCTGGAAGGTGCGCCGGACGGGGTTTTGAGGGCGATCGCGCATATTCTGCTGGCCAAGATGTATCGCCAGCCGATTGACCGAAGACAGGCGGCGCGGTATCGAAAATATGTCGCCAGCCGCGAGATCGTGCGCAAGACGCATCTGGTCCGGCAGATGCGCGGACGGAAGAGGCTGCGTCCGGCGCGCGGGCACTTTTACGACCTGGACGCGATTTTCGAGGAATTAAACACGCGCTTCTTTCACGGGCTGATGGCGCGCCCGCGCATGAGCTGGAGCCAGAGCAAGACGCGGCGCATTCTCGGGCACTACGATCCGGCCCACAACGCGATCATCATCAGTAGAATCTTCGACCATTTCGCGGTGCCGGCGTATGTGCTGGAGTACATCGTTTACCACGAGATGCTGCATTTGAAACATCCGGTCAAGCTGCGGGGGAGCCGCCGGTGCGTGCATTCGGCGGAGTTTCAGGCGGAGGAGAAGTTATTCCCGGGCGTGGCGGAAGCGAATGCGTTTCTGAAGCGTCTATAGGCAGGGGTGCCTGCCCGGCGGATCCTGCGAGATAGTTTCCGCTGCACGCGGGCACGCGGACGAGGTCGTCCGCGCCACATAAAAGCGGTGGACTCATTTCATCCTGGAGATTTGAATGACAATGACAATGAAATCGATACTTAGATTTTTAGCGTTTGTGGTCGCAACCTGCGTTCTCGCCCTATGCGCGCAGAATGCGTCGGCCCAAGAGGTGCACGGCATTGCCGTCGCTAGCATCGATCGCTCGGTCAAGCCGGGGGACGATTTTTATCGATACGCCAACGGGGAATGGATCAAGGGCAAGGAGATCCCGCCAGACCGCACCGAGGTGGACGTGTGGTCGAAGCTGGGCGATCAGAGCAACCAGCGCACCGCCGATTTGATTGCAGAGATCGCCAAATCCAACCCGGCCGCGGGCTCGGGCGCCCGTAAGGTGGCCGACCTCTACAACTCGTACATGGACGAGGCCGGCATCGAGGCGAAAGGGCTGGCGCCTGTGCGCCCGCATTTGGAGGCGATCGCTGCCATTCATGACAAACGTGAGCTGGCGCGGGCCCTGGGCGAAGGGCTGCGGGCGGACGTGGATGCCCTCAACAACGGGATATTTCACACGGCAAATCTTTTCGGATTGTGGGTCGCTCCCGGGTTTCACGATTCGGAGCACTACACGGCGTATCTGATGCAGGGCGGGCTGCAACTGGATGATCGCGAGTATTACCTTTCCGACAGCGAGCAGATGCGCAAGATTCGCGCGCAGTATCAGACCCACATCTCGGCCATGCTCAAGCTGGCGGGATTATCCGACACGGACGCGCGCGCGGCCCGCATTCTTGAGCTGGAGCACGCCCTTGCGCAGACCCATCGCAGCCTGGCGGATAGCGAGGACATCCACAAAGCCGACAACACCTGGACGCAGGCGGACTTTGCGGCCAAGGCCCCTGGCCTGGACTGGGCTGAGTATTTTCGCGGAGCCGGGCTCAGCCAGCAAGGCAGCTTCATTGTGTGGCAGCCCGAGGCCTTCACCGGCGAGTCCGCGCTGGTGGCTTCGACTTCTCTGGAGACGTGGAAGGATTGGCTGGCGTACCACTTGATCGAGGCTTATGGAGGAGTGCTGCCGAAAGCGCTGGCGCAGGAGCGCTTCGCATTTTTCGGCAAGGCGCTATCGGGCGCGCAGCAGCAGCGCCCGCGGTGGCAGCGCGGCGTGTTCGTGGTGGATGGAATGCTCGGCGACGTCGTGGGGCAAGCGTACGCGCAGCGCTATTTTTCGGCGGAAGCCAAGGCGCAGGCCGAAGCCATGGTCGCGAATCTGATTGCCGCGTTCCGCAAGCGGATTGAAGCTCTTGCCTGGATGGACCCAACGACCAAGGCGGAAGCCGAGGCCAAGCTCTCGACCCTGTATGTCGGAGTCGGATATCCGGAGACCTGGCACGATTATTCCAACTTTGAAGTCAATGCGGATGATATTTTTGGCAACTTTTGGCGGGGCGACTTAGCCGATTATCATCGCCAGATCGCGCGGCTGGGCAAGGCGGTCGACCGGAAGGAATGGTGCATGACGCCACAGACGGTGAATGCGGTGAACCTGCCGCTGCAGAATGCGCTGAATTTTCCGGCGGCGATTTTGCAGCCGCCATTTTTTGATCCGCAGGCTCCGGCGGCAGTGAACTATGGCGCAATCGGCACAGTGATTGGACACGAAATCAGCCACACCTTTGACTCGGAAGGCGCGGTCTTCGATTCGAAAGGGCGCGTGCGGAACTGGTGGACTCCCGAAGACCTGAAGCATTTCGAGGCGGCCACGGCACAACTCGCGGCGCAGTATGACACTTATAAGCCGTTTCCGGACCTGGCGGTTAACGGTAAGCAGACCCTGGGAGAGAACATTGCCGACGTGGCCGGCATTGCCGCGGCGTATGACGGATATCGGGCATCCATCGCGGGTAAGTCGGCGCCCGCGCAGGACGGGATGTCGGGCGATCAGCAGTTCTTTCTTGCGTTCGCGCAGAACTGGGGATCAAAGATGAGGGAGCCTGCCTTGCGGCAGCGCGTGCTGACGGATGGTCATGCCCCCGACGAGTACCGGGCCGCCACGGTGCGGAATATCGATGCATGGTACGCAGCGTTCGAGGTGAAAGCGGGAGAGAAACTGTATCTCGCGCCGGGGGACCGGGTGAGGATCTGGTAAGCGATGGGAAAGCGCGATTCCAGATGCGATTGCGGGTTCAGTTTTGTCGACCGGTGCGTGGCTACGCCGGATCTGCACAAACTCACGGGAATTTAGCCGCGCCTTTGTTGGACATCTGTTGAACGACTGTTAGACAACGACAGAGCGCTGCAATCCACAGGCAGACTCCAGGAATCGGCGTTCGGCCGTTGCCTGCACTTCCCTGCATCCAGAAGCAGTTCAAGGCGTTATTGCGACCGTGTGATCCTAATCACAGGCGGTTGTGAGGTCGCGGATTGACGGGTTTGGCGCGGCGGAGATATCCTTGAAGTTGAAATTGAAATTCATTTTCAAAATGGTGGGCAGGCTTAAATGCTTCAGGCTTTTATCATAACGCTGCGCGAGGGGGTGGAAGCGGCGCTGATTGTCGGCATCACCCTGGCTTATCTGACCAAGATCGGGCGGCCGGAACTGCGCAAGACGGTGTATGCGGCGCTGGGCGCGGCTTTCCTCGGCAGCATCGGCGTGGCTGTGGTGATCTCTCGCACTCATCTGAATGAAGACGTTTTCGAAGGCTGGGTCATGCTGGTCGCCGCCTTCTTCGTCGTCACCATGGTGATTTTCATGATGAAGACGGGGCGCAAGCTCAAAGGCGAAATCGAGGGCAAAGTCGGACTGCTGGCGGGCAATGACGCGTGGTTCGGGCTGTTCGTCTTCATCTTCCTGATGGTGCTGCGCGAGGGCGCGGAGACGGTTCTGATGCTGGCTGGGGTGACGCTGAACTCGACCGAACTGATGAGTTTTCTGGGCACACTGCTGGGGGTGCTGGCGGCGATCGCCTTTGGCGTGATGTTCGTCAAGGGCAGCGTGCGCATCAACCTGCAGAAATTCTTCCGCATCACGACTGCCATCATGTTCCTGGTAGCGGCGCAGCTGGTGATCTCGGGCCTGCATGAACTCTCGGAGAGCGGCGTGATTGCCTCGTCCAAGCGCGAGATGGCGATCATTGGGCCGATCGTCAGCAATGACTGGTTCTTTTTTGTGACGATTTTTGCGCTGGCCGCGTTGATGATCCTGTTCGAAGCCAAGCGGCGCGAACCGGTGTTGGCCGCAGCTTCCCCCGCGGAGCGCCGCAAGGCCGCGTGGAGCGCCCGCCGCGAACGCATGTGGATGATTTCCGTGCTTACCTTCTCGTTCGTCTTCATCGCGTTGATCACGGCGGAATTTGTGTATGCCAAGAGCGTCAGCAACATTCCTGCCGGGACCGAAGTAACGTTCACCAACGGACGGGTGACCATTCCGCTGGCGCAGCTTGCGGATGGCGACCTGCACCGCTTCCAGGCAAAGGAGAACGGGACGGCAATCCGGTTCTGGCTGTATCAGAAGCCGGACGGCAAGATCGCTACGGTGTTTGACGCTTGCCAGATATGCGGGGCGGTTGGGTTCTATAAGAGTGGCAATGGCGTGGTCTGCAAGAATTGCTCCGCGCCGATTAATCCGCAGTCGGTGGGGACGGCGGGCGGATGCAATCCGGTGCCGCTGAAGGCCACGCAGACGGCGGACGCGGTCATCATCGAGGAGGCGGACATTGCGGCCGGCGGTCGCATGTTCGCGCAACCGTAAGCGATGTTCGTCCGGCTGGTTTACGAATCCTTCCGGCGCCAGAAGCGGCGCAAGCTGCTGGCCGGAGCGGCCATTACGCTGGGCGTGACCGTGGCGACGGCCATGATTGCCGTGGCCACCGACATCGGCGACAAGATCAACCGCGAACTGCGCACCATCGGCGCCAACCTGGTTGTCACTCCGCAGGAAGATTCACTCGACGTAGAAATTGGCGGAGTGAATCTGAAGCCTCCTACCGACGGCGCATTTCTCGACGAAGCCGACCTGCCCAAGATCAAAGGCATTTTCTGGCACAACAACATCACGGGCTTTGCGCCCATGCTTCCGGTCAATACTGCTCTGGAGCAGAGTGGGAAGCGGCAGGACGTGACGCTGCTGGGTACTTATTTTGCGAAGCCGGTTTCGTTCGGCACCGACCAGTTCACCACCGGCGTGCGTTCGACCTACCCATGGTGGAAAGTTTCCGGAGCATGGCCTGACGATTCCTCGCGGGACGTTTTGCTGGGAGAAAGGCTGGCTTCGCGATCAGGCGAGAAGACCGGCGACGCGATTACTGTCGCAGGCCGACAACTGCGGGTGAGCGGGACTCTTTCGACAGGTGGAGCGGAAGACGATGAAATCGTTGCGCCGCTGGCGCTGGCGCAGGAAATTCTGGGCAGGCCGGGCGCGGTGAAGCGCGTGTATGTCAGTGCGCTGACCAAACCGGAAGACGCGTTTGCGCGGCGCGATCCCAAGAGTTTGTCGGGGGCGATCTACGACCGGTGGTATTGCACGCCTTATCCCCAGGCAATTGCGTTGCAACTAACGGAGGCCATGTCCCACTCGCACGCGGAGCAGATCCGGCAAGTGGCGCAGAACGAGGGCGCGGTACTCACGCGAATTGAGGGGCTTATTTTTCTGATTACGCTGGCGGCGCTTTTTGCGTCGGCACTGGCCGTGTCGTCGGCCATGGCTACTGCGATGTTCGAGCGCCGGGCCGAGGTCGGGCTGATGAAGGCTCTGGGCGCGGGAAAGCTGGCGGTGGCGTCGATATTTTTTGCCGAGGCTACGCTGCTGGCACTGATTGGCGGCCTGGCTGGTTTTGTTGTGGGCTCTGGACTGGCACATCAGATTGGGCGGTCGATCTTCAATTCGGATATTTCGATTCCGCCGGTGCTCTTGCCGGTGATTCTGGCGATTGCGGTGATTGTGACTTTTGCGGGGAGTGCGGCGGCAATACGACGGGCAGTTGGGCTGGATCCGGTGTTTGCGCTGCGGGGGGAACTGTGAGCGCGCCTGGTCGTCCTACCAATGTGGCAAACGCGAGCATGTCCCATTCCGCCCAGGACCTGGCGGCGAGCCGGGCACACGGTCCGCACACTTCCATGTTTCTGCGGATGCTGGTGCGGGCGGCGGTGCTGCGGCGCGGGCGCGTGGTCTCTGCGCTGTTCGCCATGGTAGTGGCTGCGGCCGTGGCCACGGCCATGCTGAATCTCTACGTGGATGTGCAAGCGAAACTGCGGCGCGAGTTTCGCAGCTATGGGGCGAATATTATTCTGGTCGCCAAAGACGGCGCTTCCCTTCCGGCGGAGACTCTGGCCCGTGTCGATTCCGTTCTGGCTGGGCGCGGGATTGCGGCGCCGTTCGGATTGATCGTAGCGCGCACCTGCGATGGGCAACCGATTGTGGTGGCGGGCACGGACTTTGAGCGGGTTCGGCAACTGGATCGGTGGTGGTCGGTGAGCAGCTGGCCTGCGGATCTCCCCAAAATCCCCACTTCGCGCGCAGAAAGCGCGCGAGAAATGGGGCACCCGGCATTGATCGGTGTGCGGGCGTTGCCGACTGTCTCGCCGAAGAATCCGGCTCTGAAAGATAAGAGCTTCGATCTCAGCTTTCAAGGACGCACTCTACACGTCTCCCCGGCAGGCACGGTGCAGACCGGGGCGGCCGAGGACAGCCGGATTTATATCTCGCTAGCCGATTTCGTGGCGTGGACCGGGGTTCAGCCGTCGACGATTGAAGTGGCGGCCTCCGGATCTCCGGAGGAAGTTGCCGGCATCATGAACCAGCTGACGCAGGCGATTCCGGCAGGCGATGTGCGGCCGGTGCGGCAAATCATGGAGGGCGAGGCGCGGGTGCTGGGCAAGACGCGCGCGACGCTGCTGGCCGCCGCGGCGCTGATCATTCTTACGGCGGCGTTGTGCGTGCTTTCTACGTTGATGGGATGGGTGTTCGACCGGCGGCGTGATTTCGCCATCATGAAAGCTCTGGGCGCGTCGGGACGGTTGCTCAACGGATTCTTCGCGGCAGAAGCGGCGATGCTGGGCGCGATTGGGGCCGTCCTCGGATTTCTGGTCGGGATCGGAATCGCGGCCTGGATCGGGCGGGTTAACTTTCATGCTCCCGTGGTGCCGCGTTGGAGTGTGCTGCCGGTGGTTCTGGCTGGTAGCATGGCAGTGACTTTGTTATCAGCGATCCTCCCAATCACGCTGCTGCGGCGAGTGCAGCCGGCGGTGATTCTGAGGGGAGAGTGAAATGATTCAGATCAAAGACGTGACCAAGCTCTACCCCGCCAAGGAAGCGGGCAACGGGAACGGAACGGGCAAAGACAAAGACAACGACAACGGCGCGGGCTCGATTCATGCCCTCGACCACATCTCGCTGCACGTAACGCAGGGCGAGTGGCTGTCGATCATGGGGCCGTCGGGATCGGGGAAATCGTCGCTGGTAAATTTGATTGGCTGCCTGGACCGGCCGTCGTCGGGCGAGATCTGGCTCGATGGGCAGAATGTGGCCGGGATCTCCGCCGCCGATCTGAACCGGGTGCGCGCGGAAAAGATTGGATTCATCTTTCAGCAGTTCCACCTGATTCCCTTTCTCACCGCCGTCGAGAACGTCATGCTGGCGCAGTATTTTCACAGCATGACCGACGAAAAAGAAGCGATTGAAGCGCTGACCCGCGTGGGGCTGGGCGACCGGGCGCATCACCTGCCGTCGCAGATGTCGGGCGGGGAGCAGCAGCGGGTGTGCATTGCGCGGGCGCTGATCAATGATCCACGAATTATTCTGGCGGATGAGCCGACCGGGAATCTCGATGCGCAGAATGAAGAAATCGTGCTGCGGCTGCTGCGCGAGTTTCACCAGCAGGGACGGACCATCGTGATGGTCACGCACGATCCGGTCGTGGCGCGGCTGGCCGACCGGCGCATTGAGTTGCATCATGGGAAGATTGCGTCACAGGAAATATTCTCGCTGGCGGACGAAGAGCAGCTGGACGAGGTGCTGGAGGAGCTCTGGGTCCTGGCCGAGCATGGCGAGATCGCCGAAGTCGAGCGCATGGAAGTGCACGGGGCGCTGCCGGTGAGCCTGGCGATTGAAAAGATGATCGAGATGGGGATGGTGGTTTCGGCGCCGCATCCACCCCAGGCGCATGATCACAAGCCATTCGTGAATCCGTGCCACGAGGCCTTGAAGCCGGTGGCGGCATCTTCGGGCGACGGAACTTTGATTGTTGAATTGACGCCGCGGGGGCGCGAGCGCGCGGGAAACATTATCCGGCGGCACCGGCTGGCCGAGCGGCTGTTTACCGACAGCCTGGCCATGGACAGCGAGTCGGAGATCGAACAGCAGGCCTGCAAGTTTGAGCACATTCTTTCGCCGGAGGCGACCGACAAGATCTGCACGTTCCTCGGCCACCCGCAAACCTGCCCGCACGGTGCGCCGATTCCGCCGGGGCCGTGCTGCGGTAGCGTAGCCGGCAAGGCGGGAACGTTACTTCGAGAAACGGCACGGTCGAAGTAGAGCCGCCCTTATGTTTACAGGCTGAGTGGAAGCCCCTCAGGGGCTAAAGCCCGCATGTTTTAACGCCCTTAACGGAAGAGGTTGCGGAAAAAAACTCACGATTCTGTCTTGTTTTGAAAGGGCGCGGCTTCAAGCCGCGCCGTAAGTCTGAGGGGAATCTCAGCCGTACAAAATACTTTTTCCGCAACCTCTTGAAGCCGTGCCCTTCCCAAACCAGATACGAGACGGGTTTCGATCCGGCGCTCGCTGGTATCGCATCGATTACCTCACCGGGCCAGCGCGCGGGTTATCATCGAAGCGATCATGCGACGTCCCACCATCGGCGTATTTGATTCCGGCTTCGGCGGCCTGACCGTCCTTAAAGCTTTACTTGAACTTATTCCCGGCGCCGATTATGCCTACTTCGGCGATACCGCGCGCCTGCCCTACGGGTCGAAGTCGGTCGAAACCGTAGCCCGCTACGCGGTGGAAGCGGCGCATTATCTCGAATCCCATAGCGCGCAGATGCTGGTCATCGCCTGCAACACGGCGACGGCCTTGGCGCTAGATCGCATCACAGCCGCCACGCATGTTCCGGTAGTTGGCGTGATTGAGCCGGGCGCGGAGGCGGCCGCCGTTGCGACCAAGAATCAGAAGATCGTGGTGATCGGAACCGAGGCCACCGTCAGTAGTCACGCTTACCGCACGGCGCTGGAGGCGCGCGGATTGAAGGCGCGGGAGAAGGCATGTCCTCTGCTGGTTCCTCTGGTTGAAGAAGGATGGGTCGAGCACTCCGTCACCGAGCAGGTGGCGCGGATTTACCTGGCGGAGGGTTTCGCGGACGGATTTCACGACGCCGACACGCTGGTATTGGGATGCACGCATTATCCGCTGCTCAAGCCGCTGCTGCATCGCGTGACGCCGGGACATGTGAGCATTGTGGACTCGGCGGAATCAACGGCGCGAGCTGTGGCGTCGCGGTTCGAACAATTGCTGCCCGCGAGCGGGGACGCCGAGGAGAGACGAGCCCTTCCACGGCTCAAGTTCTTTGCCACCGATTCGGTGGAGAAGTTCCGGCGGCTGGGGCAGCGGTTTCTGGGGCATGTGATCGAGGATGTGCGGCACGTCGATTTGAAGGAATAGCCTTACGCAACACGCATGTAGCGACAGCCGCCTCGGCTGTCCGGCCAGAGCGAAGCTCGGCCGATCTTAAAGGTCGTGTCTTAAAGGTCATTGCAGATCTGAGTCCGATATGTATTTCGCCGCAAGAATCGGATAGCGGGGCTCTATCGCTGAGAATTAATCTGTCCTGCGGCAGCCGAAGTAAATCCAATACAGGGACCGGCTCCGAACCCCTGCTCGTTCAGTTGGCGGAACGCGGGCGAAGGCGCTCGCGCCACACATCACAGGCCACACATAACAATTCCTATGCATGCACTCGATAATGTGATCTGGCAGGCGCTGACTACGCGGGATGCGCAGTTTGCCGAGAGCTTTGATGAGGCGCGGCGCTTTGTTCGCGAGGTAGGACCGTTAGGCGCATTTCGGGAGCACGGCCCGCAGGGCTACGCGTCGCTGGCTGGACTGGTTGGCCCCGAAGGGACGATCGGGCTATTCCTCGATGACCCGTACGACGCGCGAGCGGGCTGGAACTTCGTGGCGGGTGCACCCCTGCTGCAGATGGTAGCCGACAACGGCATTACACCGCCTGTCCGGCGGGACTCGGGCGCGGAACTCATCATCCCGGAAATCGTGGAGCTTGGCCCGCAGGACTCCAAGGAGATGATTGAACTTACGGCCCTGACCAAGCCCGGGCCGTTTGGCAACCGCACTCACGAACTGGGTACCTACCTGGGCATTCGATGGAAAGAAAAGTTGGTGGCCATGGCGGGCGAGCGTCTGAAGGTTCCGGGCCACACCGAGGTCAGTGCGGTGTGCACGCATCCGGAACACACGGGCAAAGGCTACGCCGGAATTCTCATGGCGGAAGTGATGAAACGCATTCGTGATCGTGGAGAGACGCCATTTCTGCACGTCAGACAGGACAATGTGCGCGCCATTGCAATCTACAAGAGGTTGGGA